>Ga0114982_1001088_pt1 | contig 13790 bp, 16 predicted proteins | sample Shrwel_input2_FT_FD_87183 | JGI IMG/M metagenome (GOLD analysis project Ga0114982, IMG submission 87183) | Subsurface microbial communities from deep shales in Ohio, USA - Utica-3 well 1 S input2 FT | ecosystem: Environmental > Aquatic > Deep subsurface > Shale gas/oil reservoir > Produced... | reverse complement strand
GGTTGGACAGGAATTCAGTCTGAAAACTTTGTGAAAGGTAACCATTGGTACAAGAAAAATAATTTCGGTTTGATTCTTATACCTGAGGGGTTAGTAAAAACTGAATTGAAGTTAAATGACGAATTATCTCTAAGGTATGTAGGAACTGATTGTGAGACTTATGTCGAGATTGAGTTACACAGTAATAATACTTACACTGTGAAATATAAAGATGGAAGCAAGGTAATAGCTAAAAAAGGTGCTTGGAAATTAACTCAGTATCCTTATTTGGAACTTTCCGATGCAGATGGTTTCATGCCAATGTATTTTCAAGCTGTTAAAAGAACAGAACAGGATATCATTGGTAAAGTCAATGTTATGGAAATTGAACCACTCCAAAGCTATCAAATATTGTCTAATTGCAAATTTAGACATGGCGTGCGGTCTTAGAACATGCCTAACAAACAAATTTTATCGCCAGCAAAAAGCGCTGGCTGCGACGTCAACCCGCTGCGCGGGTAGTGTTCAGAATTCTGTGTCATTTCATTAAACTATACAAAAAAGAGATGACACATAACCAAACCAACATTCGACATGGACGCCGCTGTGGCGCTCACAAGCTCGCGCGCATGGGTAAGGAGTTAGGGAATATGGAAGTTAAACCTGTGGTAAAAACCATCCTTTGTATTTGGTGTGCATGTTTAATTGTGGGTGGTGCTACACACATTTTCGATAATGTTTATTTTGGTTTACTGCCATATAAGTTTGCGCCGTTATGGTTAAATATTTACTGGTCAGCTTTAGCTATTTTGGATTTCCTCGCTGTTTTTTTACTATTCAAGTATCGGTCTCAAGGTGTCTTGCTTACGCTAACTATTATGTTAAGTAATGTAATAGTTAACTCTATCGCCTTTTATTCGCTGGGCGTTATTTCGGATGCTGGGTCATTACAGCTTCAAACATTGTTCTTCGGCTTTTGTTTAGGATCAGCATTTTTGCTTTGGCGTACCAGTGGTGTTAAACATGCGTAGTCAAATAGTTCCTGATACACACCTAAAACATCGCGGCCTTAGGCCGCTGGATCGCAACAAGTTGCTCGCCGTTCAGGCGGGCGTTAGCTTATAAAAGCAAAGTCGGTGCAATTGCGCTTTTTGCGTTACGTCCGGTGAGTGTGCCCTTAGGTTTGAGCAACGCCGGTTTTCATCACTCAACTGGCTTTGCAAGGCAATTAAAAGTAACTTAAACCGTTGGTGTCTTGCGCCAACGACCCGGGCGGTAGCATAGTGTTCTTTTGTTATGCTACTGCAAATTCTTAAATTGCACGGCTGACGTTATTTGTTGCGAGGTTCGCTAACAAGGTGCGTGCGCACGACGTTAGGTGCCGAATAACGGATTAACATCCAGCCACTATATTGCATTATTAATAGCGGCAGCCGTAGTAGAAGCAAAATAAGGCATTTAACAAGTCAATTGACGACGCGCCTAAGGCACCGGACGCAGCAAAGAAGGACCGGTTATTGAGGCGTAGGGTCTCACCATAAGGAATCTCTATGCTTGCCAATTTGCTGTCCCCCTGTATCACCACAATGAAGGTTGAGGAATCCCGCGACTTCTACGTCAAGTACTTCGGCGCGAAGATCACTTTCGACTGCGGCTGGTATGTCAACCTGGAATTCGGGAAGGGCGCATCCCTTCAGTTCATGGCACCCCAGCCAGATCAACCTGTTTGCAATCCTGCTGGCCTGACATACAACTTCAGCGTGTCCGATGTCGACACTGAGTTCCGGTTGCTCACCGCTGCGGGTCTGGCTTCGATCATGCCGCTGGAGGACCATCCTTGGGGTGATCGTGGCTTCGCCATCCAAGACCCCAATGGGGTCGTCCTTTACATCTATTCGGAGCGAGAACCCAGCCCCGAGTTTAAGCAATACTACAAGTCCTGATGCCATGGCTACTGACCGCATCTCCAAACTTCTCGAAGACATACGCCTGCTCGATCAATCCCGATTCGAGCTGGTTCAGTCGCTTCGGGAAATCATTCAGGATTTGGCACCGTCCATCTTTGAAGAAGTGAAGTATGGCGGCATCTTGTTTTCCGCTGGGAAGCCTGTCTGTGGCATTTTCTCCTACGCAAAGCACGTTTCGCTGGAATTTGGCGAGGGCGCAGCCTTGCCGGACAAATACAAGGTGCTTGAAGGCGAAGGCAAGTTGCGCCGCCATATCAAACTTTCGTCTGCCCGGGACATTTCTCAAAAGCATGTCCGTGAGTATCTGGTGTTGGCGCTCAAGGAGTCCTCCAAGTCTTGAGACCCAACCCATCATTCCACCGGACCTTGCGGATAAAACCGCGCAAGGTCGGAGCATTCAAACGTTAGGGAATAATGAGATTTATGTCGTCAATCAAAATAGTCCAACGAATTTTTCCATTTACAAAGCTCACATTTACCGTAGAGAGTAATCGCGAATTATCTATAGAACACAGTTCTTTATTGCGTTCAACTCGTGAAGCTATACCTCTGCAAATTATCGATCCCTCACCCATCTACCACCGCTCCATCCCTCTGGGCTGGGTAATTGCTACAATTGTCCCTCTAGCTGGGTTGGTCGGAGCTATTATCGATGGCTGGATCACTCAAGGACTGGGTGAACAGTTTGGTATTTTATTCCTGGCAGGCATATTTCTGGCGTGCCTTTTAAATACAATAAAACTATCAAGACACACAATTCATTATCGTAACATCAACACTGCAACAATTATTTTTTCTATGTTCAGGGACAGGCCATCACAATTATCTGTAGATGCTTTTTGCAAGGATCTGAAAGCTAAAATAGAATCTTTTCACACTCCAAGCAGTTTCAGCCAAGAGGAAATAGCTGCGTTGTATAAGCGGCACTTGGACTACCTTGTTGAATCCAATGTTTTGCTTGCGCAGGAATACGATCTGATCCTTCAGCGCTTAAATGCAAAGAATACAAATCAACGCGTATTCGAACTAGTCCGCTGAGCATAGAGCCCAGGGCGGTTTAAATGGTTCACTTCGCATACGGGCTGGGATTGGTTAAAGTCCCCCCTTAATCAAACGTCTGAATATGAAGAGGGGCGAATGTTGAGACTGGAAGGAAAAGTTGCTTTAGTCACTGGGGCGGCCAGCGGTATTGGCGAGTCGATTGCCCGGCATTTTGCTGCCGAAGGTGCTTTTGTCTATATCACGGATATTGATCAGGACAATGGGCAGCGAGTGGCGTCATCCCTTGGTCAAGCTGCCTGCTTCGAACTATTGGATGTACGCTATGAAGCAAGCTGGCAGCACCTGACCAGCCGTATTATTGATGCCAGGGGACGGCTTGATATTGTCGTCAACAATGCCGGTATTACTGGTTTTGAACAGGGCTTTGTGCAGCATGATCCAGAGCATGCCACCTTAGAGGCTTGGCGCAAGGTCCATGAGACAAACCTTGATGGGGTATTTTTAGGTTGTAAGTATGCCATCAAAGCCATGCGCACCACGGGTAAGGGCGCCATTATTAATATATCGTCCCGTTCAGGCATCGTCGGTATTCCAACAGCTGCAGCCTATGCTTCGAGTAAAGCGGCGGTGCGGAATCATACTAAAAGTGTGGCCTTGTACTGTGCACAACAACATTTAAAAGTTCGCTGTAATTCCATTCACCCTGCAGCAATTCTGACTCCGATGTGGGAACCGATGCTGGGTGATGGGCCTGAGCGTGAGGCAAATATGGCTGCTTTTGTGCAAGATACACCGCTGCGGCGTTTCGGTTTGCCAGCGGAAGTCGCCTGTGTTGCTGTGATGTTGGCTTCAGATGAATCCGGATATATCACAGGGACAGAGATCAATATTGATGGTGGTATTCTGGCAGGATCAGCCGCAGCGCCTGCGCAATAATGTTGAATAAACTTAGTGATCGTTGTTTTCCGTCGCCGGGTTGCCCATCCGCTGCAGGGCTATTCGCCCGCGAGCTTTACGTTAGTCAGTTATGGATTTAATCGACCCTTTGGCAGAGCCAGCAATAACGGATAACAACTTTAAACGCCAGGCAATCAGGACACAGTTATGCACCCATCAGTCAATCTTATGTGGGATTCTTACCTTGCCGGGCAGTCTCAATCATCTCAATGCGCCACTGCTGCACCGCCTGCCTGGTATTTCTGCGCTAACGAGGCAGATGCAAATGAATGCGCTCAGCTTGTGCTGAGCGGCACCAAGCGCGCAACATCACCGTCCTTGTGGTTTTTTGCGGCCAGCGGTGAGGCATTGCCGCGTGTCGGCGATCTGAACATCGTCACTGACTGGCACGGCAAGGCCGTATGTATTATTCGTACAACCAAGGTGCAGATCCTGCCGTTTAACGAAGTCACTGCGGTTCATGCAGCCATTGAAGGTGAAGGCGATGGCTCGCTTGATTGGTGGTGCAAGGTTCATTGGGACTATTACCAGCATGAGCTGCAAGGCTCCGGCTATGAGCCCCGGCCGGACATGCCCGTTGTTTTTCAACAGTTTGAGTGTATATTCCCCAAAGGCAAGGCCTGACAAGCTATTCAAGCCAGTACTGCTGCTATCTGTCGCTGCAAGCTGATTGTCAGTTGGTGTTATACAAGCGAACAAGGAATGTAAATGCGCACGAGCTATTTTTTGATTTTGTGGCTGTTTTTTACGGGAATAACCAAAGCCACCGCAGCCACCGCGGCGTCAGACCAAATTGCCAACACTGAATATCCGACTGCAACGCTGTATAAAATCTGGCAGTCGCAACAACAGGATAAAGATGCGGCGCTGAAGTTTTACCAGCAGCTTGATGCTAATCATCTGGTGGAATTGGATCCAACAGATAACAAAGCGGCTATTGTTACTTACTTTGCCAAAGGCAGTGCGGATACCGATTACATCATGCAGTCGGGCGGCCCGGACTTGTATGGCTTGCGGTTTAAACGGTTCGGCAGCTCTGATATTTACTTCTGCGTGCAGAAAATTCCCCGCGATGCCTGGTTTATTTATGGCATCAACGAATTCAAGCTGGATAAAAACAAAGATGTACCAGACTTGATGCAAAGCTCGGTGACACAGATTGCGCAAGGTGCCGTGATAGGGCCGGCAGCGCCGTTATCTGACTTGCTCCAGCGCAAGCCCGGAGTGCCACGCGGCAGCATGCGCGAAGTGTTGATCAACAGCAAAGCGATGGGGGAGCCCCGTAAAATTCAGGTGTATGTGCCGGCGGACTATAACCCCGCTGTTGCGCATAATTTGCTGTTGCAGTTTGATGGGCAAAATTACGCTGCGACCGACGAGCAAAGGCCGGTAGAAGAAGGCTGGACGCCACTGCCAACGATTTTGGATCAGTTAATTCAGCAGCAGAAAATAGGCCCGACCATTGCCATTTTTATCCATAATCAGGGCAACCGCTCGGCAGATTTGATCAGCGATAAGATGACAGATTTTGTCGCGCTGGAGCTGGTGCCCTGGGCGCGGCAGAATTTTCATATTTCGATGATACCGCAACATATTGTGGTGTCCGGACCGAGTCGCGGTGGTTTTGCCGCGGCCAATACCGCCTTTCGGCATGCCAATATCATAGGCTCGGTGTTATCACAGTCAGGCTCTTTTTATTACCGGCTGCAAGAGCCTGATAATTGGCCGATATATCCGGAATTTGACGGCCAATTGGTGCAAAATTATAAAAATTCAGCGTACCGCAATATCCATTTTTACCTTGATGTGGGTTTGTATGATCTTGGTTTAGCTGCTGTTGGCACCAACCGACAGCTGCGGGATGTGCTGGAGCTGAAAGGTTATCGGGTTGATTATTATCAGTACAATGGCGGCCATGCTCATCTGGGCTGGCGGCATACTATCGGCAAGGGGTTGATGGCATTATTAGGGCAAACACAGGCTCAGCCGCAATGACAGTAAAGGGCCATTGTATTTGGCATTAGTGTTTGCTTTGCTGCTTGTGATGGATTTTGGGAGTGAATAAATCAGGCGATGAACATTGAATTCAGTTGGTTTTAATCACCTCAAAACTAATGTTGCCGAATTCGCTGGTCTGTGATGCCATGGTGGCCAATATTGTGGCCGAGGCGAAGCAGAGATCAGGGCTGCCTATTGTGCCGATAACCGGATTAGAATACCGAGCTGAGTTCCTAGAACGCGCAGGCAGTTGAAGTGGGTTATAAGCTGGGTGAATTCACCCGTCAGGATAAATAATGCAAATTGTGCCGGCAAAAAAAACGGATCACCAAAGGTTGCTTGAAATCTGGGAAGCCTCAGTCAGGGCCAGCCATGATTTTTTAGCTGAAGAGGACTTACAGCAATTAAAGCCGTTGATTCTGGAGCAGTATTTTGACGCGGTGCACTTAAGGTGCGCGGTCAATCCAACCGGTGACATCCTTGGTTTTTGTGGCGTGCTGCAAGGCAATATTGAAATGTTGTTTATCGAGCCGGCGGCGCGTGGTCAGGGCATTGGCGCTATGTTGGTGGCTGATGCTATCAAACAGCAAGGTGCCAGCCTGGTGGATGTGAATGAGCAAAATAGCCAGGCGCTGGGCTTTTATCAACATCTTGGGTTTGTCGTGACCGGCCGCTCGGCACTGGATGGTCAGGGCAAGCCTTATCCATTATTACATCTGGCGCTGCCGCAAGATGGCAGGCAGTTGTTGTGATCACCCGGTTATTTGAAAAGGGATAGCGAATTGATGCCGATGTTCACCCTGAGTATCTACCAACTGCTGCCGCTGCTGGTGATTGTGCTACTGCTTATTTTACAGCAGCGCGCCATCAAAAAGGGTCAGCTCGTCAAAGTGCAGTACAGCAAAGAAAAACGGTTATTCTGGGCGCTGCTGAGCGCGTCGCTGGTTGCTGCCAATGCTATCATTTTTAATCATGTCGTCTTGTTATTGCCGGCGGTCGCTATCGGTTTCTATCTGTACTATTTTAAGCAGTATTATGCCCTTCAGCCGACAGAGCCAAACCAGGACTGATGGCTGGACTATCAAAGCCAATGTTGTTGGTCTCACAGTGTTACTTCGACTAGCGCCGTTAGCAAAGGCTTGCCAAGTCTGGATTATGCCAACTGACATTATGCAATTGAATTTCGCCAGAACGAGTTATTGACCAGATGTGAAGGATGAACCCATGACAAAATGGTGGTTGTTGCTGCGCACAGTGGCTTTGCAGGCTTGGTACCATGGCCTGAAACATTTGTTGGCTAACCAAGACTAGCGCTGGTGGTGGGCTAAATTACAGCACGGGCCGGAGGAAGGCACTGCGGCATTTGACAGAAAAACACAGATAATGGCGGTTATCTGCCGGCTAACCATGTAGAATGCGCCTTCAAAAGCTGGTACAGCTTTTTTATAGTGCTTTGTGCAGGAAATTTAATGAAAAAAACATTTGTGTTAACACACCCTAAGCTGGCTCCAGCGCGTCTGGTCGATTTAATTAAATTCGATATTAAGAAGTACTTAAACCGTGAGCGTCGCAAAGCGCTGCCGGCTGGTACTGATTACTGGACCTTTGATTGTCGTTTTGGTGCCACCGAAGCTGACGCCAGCAAAATTTTCACCTCTGAAATCAATAAACATATTGATGCCGCAGTGGCGCAGCAATTACCAGGTTTTTATCTGGAAATTCTGGCCAGAGCTGCCCATCACCAGCCGCGACTGGCGGCGGATGATCAGGCTGACTAAAGCTCAGCCGTATTTTTAGTCACAACTTTTTCTGCTGCCAACTGGCGGCATGGCAAATTTTTGTGCTTGTTTGGTGAAATATCCGCCATTTTTTAAACTATGCTCTGCAGCGCCGACAAAATACTGTATATTCGGCGCCCTTATTTTGACTGTAGCAATTCTACAGAGGAACTCTTATGCAATTTTCATCTTTAGATTTAGCTGCTGATCTGCAACGCGCGTTACTTGACTATGGTTACACCGAGATGACCCCGGTGCAGCAGCAGGCCATTGTGCCAGCTCGCCGTGGTAAAGATTTACAGGTGACGGCACAAACCGGTACCGGTAAAACTGCGGCTTTTGCCATTCCGGTGTTACAGCGTATGTTGGATCAGCCTAAAGCCACAGTCGAACGCCGTCCGCGCACCTTAATTCTGACACCAACCCGTGAACTGGCGGAGCAAATTGCTGAAGCTGTGACGGCATACGCCAAATTTGTGCCGATCAGTGTGACGGCCCTCTATGGTGGCGTGAAAATGGGTGGCCAGGCCAATAAACTGACTGCCGGTGTTGATCTGGTGATTAGTACACCGGGCCGCTTGTTAGAACATATGGCGCTGGGCAATGTCATTCTGAGTGACGTTGAGTTTGTGGTGCTGGACGAAGCCGATCGGATGCTGGATATGGGCTTTAGTGCCGATGTGCTGAAGTTGCTGCAAATGACGGCAACTAAACGGCAGACGCTGCTGTTTTCCGCCACCACCTCGCCGGCAGTAAACGAGTTGTCGCATAAAATTCTGCGCAACCACCAGCAAATTCGGGTGGCCAAAGTCAACAGTACTGCCGATACCGTGCACCATGTGGTGTACCCGGTGGAAGAAAGCCGCAAAATAGAACTGTTTGAACAGTTACTGGCCGAGCAAAACTGGTTCCAGGTCCTGGTGTTTACCAGCACCAAAGAACAAGCCGATCGGCTGCTGGCAGGCTTACAACAACGCAAAATTGATGCAGCTGTCTGTCATGGTGATAAAAGCCAGGGCGCCAGACGGCGTGCCATCGCTGATTTTAAGTCGGCCAAATTACAGGTGTTGATTGCGACTGAAGTAGCAGCGCGCGGTCTGGATATTCAGGGTCTGGATTATGTAGTGAACTTCAATCTGCCGTATTTACCGGAAGATTATGTCCACCGCATTGGCCGCACTGGCCGTGCCGGAGCTTCAGGTCAGGCGATTTCATTTGTCAGCCGCGAAGAAGAGCAAACGTTGCAGCGGATCCAAAAACTGATTGGCAGCGATATTCAGCGCATTGTCAAAGCAGGCTTTGATGTCAGTAACCGTGAATCCCTGCTCAAGAGTATTTCCCGTAAAGTACTGTCCGGCCGTTCGAATAAGGCCAGTGAGACTGTGATCCAGCTTGATGCCGGTCAACACCAGCCACAGCGTAAAAACCGCGCCAGTGATGCCACGGCGTCTGAGCGTAAAAAACCTGCGGCTAAACCGGTGTTTTTAAAACGGACCAACCAAGGGACTGCTGGCGCTGGTAAAGCGACTTCAGGTCGCAGTAAACGCGATAAATAATCGCAGTACCCGTTGAATTTATTGCAGCCGGTCTTGATCGGCTGCAATCACTGCTGACCTCAACGCTTGGCGTCCAACGTGTGACGTCCAACGCTTGGCGTCCAACATGTGACGTCCAACACGATGTAAAGCTATCACCGGTAGGTTGGACTCGGCGCATAGCGGCAGTCCGACATATAACGAAAAAAACATACCAACCAACTGATTTAAATACAGTTAATCGTAGGTCGGACTCACCACGAAGTGCGACCTGGCATAGCCGGGGCAGTCCGACAACCTCCATAGCAAGGATGATTCATCGCGGCCATCCAACATGCCTCAGCGCAAAATTTAGCCATCGCCTTTGTCCGACTACGCAGGCAAGCCGGTCGCACTTCGTGGCGAGTCCAACCTTGCTAGATAATTCTAATTTCTGATGTTCCTTAGATTAATCATCGGCAGTGGTCGTTTTGGCTGTGGTTATTTACATTGGGGCAGCCGCTGCTCCTTTTGGTTGGCCCCGCTGTGGTGGGTCATTGTGTTATTGGGCAACAACGGCGACTTTCGCCACGGAGTTTGCATGCGGGCTAGCCTCAGAGCCACGATTATCGCAGTGTGCGAGCAAAAAATTCAGCGCAAAGGTGAGCAGGTTGGTTTATCTTTTTACGCATTTTTTGCCAATAAAAATACCGATCCAGAGTTATTGCTGGAAGCGGCGGAGTGGTGGATCCGGCAACATCAGTTAGACCACTTTGAAAAAGCAATAAAAATCAAACAGCTGGTACTGGATGAAGGTTGCCCCTAAGTCTTCAGGGGATGGAGCCGCAGATGAGCAAAGATTATTTTCAGCATAAAGCTCAGAGTTATGAGCAAAACCCGCAACGGGTCGCCAATGTCGTTGCCATTGCGGCGGCGATGCGCACCAGAGTCTATTTCCAGGCGCAGATGCATATCCTGGATTTTGGCGCTGGTACCGGTTTGTTACTGCAACAAATCGCGCCCTTGGTGAAAAAAATCACTGCGGTCGATATTTCGCCTGCGATGACGGCAGTGCTCAACGCCAAACAAGCCAGCCTTGGCTGTGAAGTGGACATCTTGCAATTGGATTTGCTGGCGACCGGGCTGTCGACCCGTTTTGATGGCATTATTTCGTCAATGACACTGCACCATATCGAAGATATTGCCGCTTTGCTGGCTAGATTTTGGCAGTTATTAGCGCCGGGTGGTTTTATTGCGCTGGCTGATTTGGATCTGGAAGATGGCAGTTTTCACACTGAAGATACCGGCGTGTTTCATCAGGGCTTTGACAGGGCCTTTCTGGCTCAGCTGGCCAGTGCCGCCGGTTTTATTGATGTCAGCATCGGGGATGCCGGTTTGGTCAGTAAACTCCATGGCGACTATCCACTGTTTTTATTAACGGCCCGGCGCTGAGACAGCCGCCAGGCCACTACCGGCACCAGATCATGCGCCGGATTGAATTATTGCCTCGTGGACTGAGTCGGCGTTGCCGTGTTGCTGCCAAGCTGTTGATCCAACCACCAGGCTAAGCGCACACCGGCTTGTAACAGCCGTCGCTCCACCACAGGACCGTCACGGCTAATGCTCTTAGCGTCTAATAGCATGCCAGGTCGGTAATGCTGATAAATCTGTCTGGTCTGGCGCAGCGATTCATTGGCCCAGCTCAGCACATTCCCCTGGCGCCAACTGGCACTTTCACTGCTGCTTAGCTTGGCAAAGCGGTTTAAAATCTTTGCCGGATCAGCGTCATAACCCATTTCGGCTAACAATGCGCTGTCCCAGACCCCGTGTAAATTGGCTGGTTTTTGCAAAAAATACACAGCGGTTTTATTACCTCCCCAGTCATCCGCATAACTGACATGCAGCGGCTGATGCAGATCGGCAATAAAATGGCCAACAAACCATAAAGATTGCAGCCTGGCCACTGAATCCGGTAACTGTTGCAACAAGGCACTGTGGTGGGTGATGGCAGAGGATAAACAGCCAACATCGGCGCAGTCGTGGCTGTCGACATGCTTGTCATCCCTTGCCACGTTAATAAAATGATGATTTTTGCTGTAACTAAATTCCGGCAAACTGCGTACTTCATCCGGCCAGACACAACCGTCAGCAAAACTTTGTTTGTGTGGTTCCGGCATGGCAGTGGCGAACTGCATCAGGGCCATAATACGTTGCTGCGTGGCCGGTTGGGCCAGTTGGTAGGCCAGCAGGCAGACCTGTTGATGACCGGTGCGGCCAAAGGCCATGGCCTGCCAGGAGCAAAGGCTGATACAGGCCAGCAATAATAACAATCGCATGATAATTCTCCTTTGAATGCCAAATGGCTTGTTTGGTTATTCGGCCACCGTCTGGCTGACTTGCCAGTGGGCGGCACCATCGGCCAGTAACGGCGCAATTTCGGTCAAGGCCGCTTCCATCTCCGCCGCCAGGGTGTAAGGCGGATTGATCACCAGCATGCCTGAGCCTGTCATGCCAAAACCTTCACTATCCGCCTTCGGACAATATTCGATCCGTAATTGATTACGGATGCCACAATCGGCGATGGCTTGTAACACCGCTTCGATACTGCTGCGTTCAATCACCGGATACCAGATGGCATAAGTGGCTTGCGGGAAACGCTGATAGGCCAGTTGCAGGCCTTTGATCAGATCCTGATATTCAGTTTTCAGCTCATAAGGGGGATCAATCAGTACCAAGCCGCGTTTATGCAAAGGTGGCAACATGGCTTTAAAGCCAGCATAAGCATCCATATTGGCGATGCGGCAATGAGCACGGTGTAGAAACTGAGCCTGCAACAGTGGAAAATCCGTCGGATGCAATTCAGTGGCCTGAATACTGTCGGTGCTGCGTAGCAGCAGTTTGGCAATAGTCGGCGAGCCTGGATAAAACTGCACATCCCCTTGAGGATTTAATTGTTTGATCAGACCCAAATAAGCCTGCAGCGCCGGGCTTTGCAATTGCTGCTGATGCGGTAACAACCGGCCTATGCCGGTTTGATATTCGGCGGTTTTTTGCGCCTGTTCTGATTGCAGGCTGTATAAACCAGCCCCAGCATGACTGTCATGGTAACAAAATGGTTTATCTTTTTTCTTCAAATACAAAAGGATAGCTACTTCAACCAGATGCTTGATCACATCGGCATGGTTGCCAGCGTGATAACTGTGACGATAACTCAACATAATTCAGGCTCCGTAAAAGTAGCTGTCCGGCCACAGGTATAACAAGGATCAGCGAAAAAGCGCCACAGCATACTGCGCACAGCGCTAAACTCAAGTCTAATTTGTGCCTGGCGATGGCTTCTTGCTACGCCATTGCTGGCAATTAGGGTAGAATAGCTGCCCTTTGTTGACTGTAGTGCCGTTTGAGCGGTGCCACCCTGTAAGGAATAAATTGTGTCTGCTGCTTCAAAATCACCGCGCCCGGCGCGTCAATCAGGCTCTGCTGCTAACAGCAAACCCGCTATGGCGGCAGGTCATACTGCCGGCGGTCGGGGCTCGGCTGTGGCCAAAACCGGTGGTCGTAACCAGGGCAGGCCAGGCCAGCGTCAGCGCCAACAGCAGTCCGATCCCTTGCAAAAACCCTGGGTCAAAGCAGCTGCCAAAACCGGTTCTGGCGACAAACATACCGACAGTGCCGCCCACACCGTCAGTGCAGCCTTGTTAAAGCAGCATCGGCTGGAAGAAGCCAAGGTGCAGGGCGAAAATGCCTGCCGGGTTTGTTTTACCCAGCGCCCTGATGCGGTGGTGAAAATGTATCTGCATGCCAGTCTGGCCACTAAATTTGCCGATGTGATGAAATACTTAGCTGCCAATAAAAAAGCCTATCATCTGGTTGATGATGCGGAACTGGAAAAAATTACCGGCAGTTCGCATCATGGTGGTGTGGTGTTGGTGGTTAAACGCAAAGCCGAGCAAAGTCTGGCCAGTTATCTGGCGGCCAATAAACAGAAAAAACAAGACTGTTTGCTGGCACTGGATGGGGTGGGAAATCCGCATAATCTGGGGGCCATCGCCCGTAGTTGCGCCCATTTTGGTGTGACCGGTATTGTGATGACCACACCGGATTTATTGCAATCCGGCGCTGCCGCCCGCACCGCCGAAGGGGGCCTGGAATTTATTACCGGCCTTGGCTGCGACAATTTGGCGCTGGCATTACAACTGTGTAAACAAGCCGGTTATAGTCTGATCACCACGTCCAGCCATGCCGGGGTGTCGTTATACCAAAGCAAACTGCCGGCCAAAGTGGTGGTGGTGTTTGGCGAGGAAATGGATGGGGTCTCCACTCAGGTAGCCAATAGCACGGATGTGGCGCTGCAAATTCCGGGCACTGGCCGGGTCGAGTCCTTGAATGTCAGTGTGGCCGCCAGTTTAATTTTGGGCGAATGGTACCGGCAACAGCAGTAATCGCTTGTGCGCGGTGCTGGTAATCAGCACCTGGACTGATGGTTCAGGACTGGTGCAGCAAAGGCGGATGTTATACCTTTGCTGCGTTGTTTCACGATGTCGTCAGCACCTTAAGGGCAAGGGCCGCCGATGGTAAATAACAGCTTGCCTTGC
>Ga0114982_1001085_pt1 | contig 13814 bp, 14 predicted proteins | sample Shrwel_input2_FT_FD_87183 | JGI IMG/M metagenome (GOLD analysis project Ga0114982, IMG submission 87183) | Subsurface microbial communities from deep shales in Ohio, USA - Utica-3 well 1 S input2 FT | ecosystem: Environmental > Aquatic > Deep subsurface > Shale gas/oil reservoir > Produced... | reverse complement strand
TCCGGCGCATCCTGAAGGAGATGGCGAGCCGCAAGGCCGTCATCGTCTCCACCCACCTCCTCGAGGAGGTGGGTGGAGACGATGACGGCCTTGCGGCTCGCCATCTCCTTCAGGATGCGCCGGACCTCGTGCTTCTGGTTGGGGTCGAGGCCGTCCGTCGGCTCGTCGAGGATCAGGGCGGCCGGGTCGTGGATCACCGCCTGGGCGAAGCCCACGCGCATCCGGTAACCCTTGGAGAGGGTGTCGATGTTCTGCGCCGCCACGTCGGTCAGGCGGCAGAGCTCGAGCGTCGCGCGCACGCGCTCGGCCGGCTCGGCGAGGCCGCGGAGGTCGGCCGCGAAGCGGAGGAACTCGCGCACGGTCATCTCGCCGTAGGCGGGCGCGCCCTCGGGCGAGTAGCCCAGGTGGCGCTTGGCTTCGATGGGGGCCGCGGCCACGTCGTGGCCCGCGATGCTCGCGGCGCCCGCGTCGGCCCGGAGGTAGCCGCTGAGGAGCTTCATCGTGGTGGTCTTGCCCGCGCCGTTGGGTCCGAGGAAGGCGACCACTTCGCCGCGTTCCACGGCGAAGGAGACGTCATGGACGGCGCGCAGGGCGCCGTAGGTCTTGCGGAGGTTCCGCGCTTCGATGAGGGCCATGGGGAAATCAGTTCTGGGGGGTGCCCTGCGCGGCCAGGCGGATGCCGGCCTTCTGCAGGCGCGCGCTCACGGCGAGGATGAGCTTCTGGTTGAACTCGAGCTGCTTGGCGGAGTTCGCCGGGTAGTACCAGTACATGATGCGGATGTTGATCGCCCAATCGGCGAACTCGTGCACGTGCACGAGGGGCGGGTGGCGCGGGTCGTAACCGTCGTGGTTGGCCACCAGTTCGCGGATGAGGCGGAGGGCCTCCTCGACCTTCTCGGTCGGCGTGTTCACCGCGAGGTGCACCAGGTCCTGCGCGCGGATGAACTCGCGGCGGGTGATGTTGACGATCGGGCGGTTGGCGAGGTCGCTGTTCGGGATGGCCAGGCGCTGGCCGTCGACGAGGACCAGGATGGTGGAGCGCAGGCCGAGCGATTCCACGCGGCCCTCGTGGGAGCCGGTGTTGATCAGGTCGCCCAGGGTGAAGGGCTGATCCACGATGAGCATCACCGCGCCGAAGATGTTCTTCAGGGTGTCCTGCGAGGCGAAGGCGATGCCGATGCCGCCGGCGGCGAGCAGGCCGAGGATCGACTTCGAGGTGTCGGCGTCCACGATCGAGATGGCCTTGACGCCGCCGACGAGCACGACGGCGAGCTTGATGACGGTCGAGATCATCGGCACCAGCACGTCGTCGAGCTTGTTCTCGGTCTGGTCGGCCAGCTTCTGGCCCCAGGCGATCGCGATGGAGACCAGGTGGAAGACCGTGGTGGTGTGCGCCAAGGAGAGGAGCAGTTCGATGGCGATGCCCGCGCCCTTGTCGTAGGCGTCGGGAATCAGGCCCGGGTTGAGCTGGTTGAACCAGAAGACCGTGTAGGCCGGGATCAGGACCTGCAGGGACTTGCCGATGGCCGTCACCGCCGCCTGGGCGATGGGGCTGGCGTCGAACTTGGTCGCGACCCATCCCAGCAGACGCTTGGCGATCCAGCCGACGAGGACGGCGGCGGCGATCCAGCCGAGGGCGCCGACGAGCAGGTTGGCCTCCTGGGCGGCGGTGGCCTTGAGGGCAGGGGAGGCGGTGGACGAGGCTTGGGCGAGGAGCATGGGAGGGGAAAGATGGTTGCCGACCTATGTAGGCGGGTGCGGTCCCGATTTCAAGCGTCACCGCTCGCCCAATCCGCTTGATGCCCGGGCGGCCGCCCGCCACGCTGGGCGGACCGGAATGAGCGAAACGACCGATAAAAAGCCCGCCAAGCCCGTGGTCCTGACCTGCGCCCAGCCGACGGGCCGTCTCCACCTGGGTAATTACCTCGGGGCGGTCCTCAACTGGGGGCGGATGCAGGACGACCATGAGTGCTACTTCGGCATCGTGGACCAGCACGCGATCACCGTGCCCACCGTGCCGGCCCAGCTCCGCGAGAACACCTATTCTTGCCTGGCCCAATACGTCGCGTGCGGCCTCGACCCGGCCCGGAGCCGGCTCTTCGTCCAGTCCCATGTGCTCGGCCACACCGAACTGGCCTGGGTCCTCGGCTGCCTCTGCCCGCTCGGGCAGCTGGAGCGCATGACCCAGTTCAAGGACAAGTCCCGCAAGCAGCAGTCGGTCGACGCCGGCCTGCTCTTCTACCCGGTGCTCATGGCCGCGGATATCCTGCTCTACCACGCCGACCTCGTGCCGGTGGGCGACGACCAGAAGCAGCACCTGGAGCTCGCCCGCGACCTGGCCGAGAAGTTCAACCACCGCTACTCGGAGACCTTCAAGCTTCCCGCGCCCTTCATCTCCAAGGTCGGCTCGCGCATCATGTCCCTGCAGGACCCGACCGCCAAGATGTCGAAGTCGGACCCCAACCAGGCCGGCACGGTCTACGTCACCGACCGCCCCGACGAGATCCGCCGGAAGGTCATGTCGTCCGTCACCGACTCGGGCGCCGAGGTCCGCGCCGCCGACGACAAACCGGGCATCCGCAACCTCCTGACCATCATGGCGGGCTGCACCGGCCGCGACGTCGCCGCCCTCGAGGCCGAGTTCGCCGGCAAGGGCTACGGCGACTTCAAGAAGGCCGTGGCCGACGCCGTCATCGCCACCCTCGACCCCGTCCGCCTGCGCTACGACGAGCTCATCAAGGACCGCGAGGAGCTCGCCCGCATCCTCAAGGCCGGCGCCGAGTCCGCCCAGGCCACCGCCTTCCGCACGCTCTCCAAGGTCCACCGCAAGGTCGGCTTCGTCGAGCGGCCCCGTTGAGCCCATCCCTTACCCCCACCCCCATGAACCGCGACCTCCAGAAACTGCTCCAGGAAAAATGGTTCCTCGTAGCCGCCGACTTCATCGCCGTGCTCGGCGTGCTGTGCCTCGGGCTCGACCCGAAGGACGGCTTCCAGGCCTTCCTCGCGGTGCTCGGCATCCTGGGGGCCTCCCTGATCGTCGTCATCCCGGTGCTCCGGGACGGCGGCGGCAAGGCCGAGCGTCTCGCCGAGCAGGCCCGCCTGCGGGCCGCGCTGGCCGCGGAGATCGATCGCCTGCGCGATGACGCGCGCGCCGCCGCCGAGGCCGGCAACCGCCGCATCGGCGAGGTCGAGCTGGATGTCCGTCGGCAGGCCGAGGCCGCCGCCGCGGCCGTGGCCCAGCGCGCCTCGACCGAGATCAACGCCCTGAAGGCCGAGCTCGCCGCGCTCAAGGCGACCGCCGCCGAACTCGAGAAGAAGGTCGCCGTCGCGCAGCGCTCCGCCGCCGTCGGCGCCGAGGCCAAGGAGGGTCTCGACGACCTCGGCGCGAAATTGGAAGCCCTCGCGGAGACCGTGCGCAGCGGGCTCGCGACCACGGAGGAGACGGCCGAGGCCGTGGCCGAGCTCAAGGCCGCCGCGCCCGCCGTGTCCGCCGACGACCTCAAGGCCGTGCGCGACGAGGTCAGGAAGGCGGCGCAGAAGGCCGCCCAATCCGTCGACAAGCTCGAGGAGCGTCTCGATGCCGTCGGCGCCGAGCTCCAGGCCTTGCACGACCGCCCGGTCGCCGCGCCGGCGCCCGCGGCGCCGATCGCGGCCGTCGAGGACGACGAGGAGGAACTCATGGATGAGGCGGAGCCGGAAGCGGCCGCCGAGGAAGAGCCCGCCGACGAGGAAGCGATCGAGTCCGCGCCCGAGCCCGCACCCGCCGCGGCCCCCGTGGTCACCGCCGACGGCACCGCCCTCATCATCAACCTCATGATCGGCATCGGCAACAAGCCCTTCGTCCGTGGGAGCGGCCCGGGCCTCAGCGCCGACCACGGCACCCCGATGAACTTCCTCGGCATCGGTCGCTGGCAGTGGGTCTGCCCGCAGCCCGACGCCCCGGCGACGGTCGAGGTCTGGAAGAACGACCAGTCTCCGCTCGGCGAGCCGATCCACCTTTCCGGCGGCGAGACCGTCGAACTCGACGAAAGTCATTTCAGCGGCGCCTGAAGATGTGGACCGCCCTGGCCACCTGCGCGTGCCTGGCGGCGGCCACGCCCGAGGTCGCGCCGCCGCCGTCCGCGCCACCGGCCCCGGCGGACGCCGCGCCGCGCGTCTTCCTCAGCGACACGCGCTTCGCGGTCGTCGTCGGGGAGCGCCTCGATGAGGTCAGCTTCGTCGCGGCCCATTTCGCGGCGCTCGAGCGGCACCTGGAGTTCGCCTACGGACTCGCGCCCTTGCCCCCGCCCAAGGCGCGCGTCGAACTGGTCGACCTGCCCAAGCTGGCCGACGTCGATGTGCGCGTGCTGGCCGGCCAGGTCCTCGTCTCCTTGCGGCTCGGTCCCGCGGAGTCGGCTCCGGCGCGCGCCGCGGAGGCCGCCGTCCGCGCTTGGCTCCGGCGTTGCTCGCTCCTGACCGGCGGCGCGGGCGCCGAGCCGGAGCCTTGGCTGGCCCAGGCGCTCGCCGCCGAAACCCTCGCCTTGCTGCGGCCGGCCTTGGTCGACCTCTGGTACCGCGATGGGTTGCGCGAATCGCCCGCCTCCCTGGCCGACCTCCGCGCCGGCCGCGCCTCGGAGCGCGAGGCCTTCCTTTTCTGGCGGACGTGGCGCGGCGCCCACCCGCGCGAGGCGGCCAACCTGCTGGCCCGCCACGTCGCCGGCGGGTCGACCTCGGTCCTCAAGGAGGCCGACTGGCAGGCGATGCGTTCGCAGCTCCTCATCCAGCGGAAGCCGGTGAGCCTGGGCCTGCGCGAGTCCGGCGAGGCCTTGGACGAGTTGGCGCGGTTCGTCTTCGACCTCGGGCAGGGCGACGCGGTGTTCGACGGGCCTGCGCTCGTCCGCCACCGGGCTTTGCCCGCCGTGGCCGAGGCCCTGCGCGGACGCTTGGCCAAGCTCCGGGCGGAGATCCTCCGGCAGAACCCGGTCTACGCCAACGCTTGGCGGAACCTCGGGGCGTGGCTCGAGCGCTTCGAGAAGGGTTCGCCCGAAGAACTCGCCGAGCGGTGGGCCGAGTTCCTGCAGGAGCGGGCCGCCGCCCGCGCGCTGGCCGCCGAAGTCGAGGCGGCCTTGGTCGCGCCCCTGCCGCCGCCCAAATAAAAAGGCCGGCGATGAAGCCGGCCGGCGGGCGGAGCGACGGGCGCGTTCAGCGCTGGTCGGGCGACTTCGGGAGCATCTGGTCCGCCAAGGTGACGCGGAACAGGCTCAGGGCCATCCAAAGGACGCCGGAGAGGCAAAGGGAGCAGTAGGCGGCGCCGAGGAGGACGGCCGTCTCGCCGGCTTCGACCCAAGGCACGTGCTTCTTGAGCACGGTGGTCATCCAGAGGAAGAAGATCACCGTCAGGACCACGTCGATGATGGCACCCCGGGTGGTGATGAGCTTGGGCTTCAGGTTGTCCATGGCAGGGGTCCCATTGGTGGGCTTTCGTCGATGCCTGTCAATCCCGCCCGCCGCCGGGGCGTCCGGGAAAGACCCCGTCCCCCATCTCCACCCTTGCCTCATCCCCCGTCCCGTTCACTTTCTCCGCCCCGAAGGGCGTCCGCGCCCCTCGCCCCTGCCCAAACGTAATCATGGCCGAAGAACTTAAGGATACCCTCAACCTGCCGGTGACCGACTTCCCCATGCGGGCCGGCCTGGCCGAACGCGAGCCGGTCCGCATCGCCCACTGGGAACGCCTCGGCCTCTACGACGCCATCCAAGCCCGCGCGGCCGGCAAGCCCGCCTTCGTCCTGCACGACGGCCCGCCCTTCACCAACGGCGATGTCCACATCGGCACCGCCCTCAACAAGCTGCTGAAGGACGCCATCCTGCGCTACAAGTCCATGCGCGGCTTCCGGACGCCCTACGTCCCCGGCTGGGACTGCCACGGCCTGCCGATCGAGCACAAGGTCATGAAGGAACTCCAGGCCAGCAAGCAGTCGCTCGACCCCCTCGGCGTGCGCAAGGCCTGCGCCGAGTTCTCCGCCGGCTTCATCGCGAAGCAACGCGGCCAGTTCAAGCGCCTCGGCGTCCTCGCCGACTGGAAGTCGGAATACCGCACCATGGATCCCGCCTACGAGGCCGAGATCCTCGGCGGCTTCGCGAGCTTCATCGAGCAGGGCCTGGTGTACCGCTCCAAGAAGCCCGTCTACTGGTCGATCCCCTGCGAGACCGCGCTGGCCGAAGCCGAGATCGAGTACCAGGACAAGCGCTCCTTCTCCATCTGGGTCGCCTTCCCGGTCCCGGAACCCGCCGCCAAGGGTCTCGCCCCCGCGCACCCGCTCGCGGTCGTCATCTGGACCACCACCCCCTGGACGCTGCCGGCGAACCTCGCCGTCGCGGTGCATCCGGAACTTGAATACGTGGAAGTCCGCCACGGCGGGCGCTCCTACCTCGTGGCCGCCGACCGCCGCGACGCCTTCGTCGCCGACTGCGGGCTCGAGGGGGCCACCGACGGTTTCCGCGTCCGCGGCCGCGCGCTCGAGGGCCTCGGCGCCCGCCATCCCTTCATCGACCGCGCCTCGCCGGTCGTGCTCGCCGACTACGTGACCACGGACGCCGGCACCGGTTGCGTGCACACCGCGCCCGGTCACGGCCTCGAGGACTTCCAGACCGGCAACAAGTACGGCCTTGAGCCGTATTGCCCGGTCCGCAACGACGGCACCTACGCCGACGACGGCCGCGTGCCCGCGTCGCTCGTGGGCGTGACGGTCCTCGAGACCGACGGCAAGAACCCGGCGAACCTCGCCGTGCTCGAGCTGCTCAAGGCCGCCGGCGCGCTGCTCAAGGCCCAGGGCTTCACCCATTCCTACCCGCACTGCTGGCGCTCCAAGACCCCCGTGATCTTCCGGGCCATGGACCAGTGGTTCGTCGGCCTCGACCGCGGCGACCTCCGCCAGCGCGCCCTCAAGGCCGTCGGCGACGTCCAGTGGATCCCGGCTTCCGGCGAGAACCGCATCCGCGGGGCGCTCGAAGGCCGCCCGGATTGGTGCATCTCGCGCCAGCGCGCCTGGGGCGTGCCCATCCCCGCCTTCACCTCGCCGTCCACCGGCGAGTCGTACCTCGACGCCGGCGTCGTGCGCCATGTCGCCCGGCAGGTCGCCGTCCATGGCGGCGATTGGTGGTGGGCCTCCTCCGTCGAGGCGATCCTCGCCGGCGCCCCGGTGCCGGCCGACTGGCCCAAGGATCTCCGCAAGGGCACCGACACCTTGGACGTCTGGATCGACTCCGGCTCGAGCCACCTCGCCGTCTGCGCCAAGCACAAGGACCTGCACTGGCCGGCCGACCTCTACCTCGAAGGCTCCGACCAGCACCGCGGCTGGTTCCAGTCCTCCCTCTGGACCGCCGTCGCCGTCAAGGGCGCCGCGCCCTACCGCGCCGTGCTCACCCACGGTTTCGTGGTGAACGAGAAGCGCCAGAAGATCTCGAAGTCCGACGGCAAGCCGCAGACCGCCGACGATTACGTCAAGAAGTACGGGGCCGACATCATCCGGCTCTGGGTGGCCTCCGAGAACTACCAGTCCGACATCCCCCTGTCGGACGCGATCTTCGAGCACGTGTCCAACCAGTACCGCGGCATGCGCAATTCGCTGCGCTACCAGCTGGGCAACCTGCACGACTTCGACGCGGCCAAGGACGCCGTGCCCGTCGCGCGGCTTTCGCCGATCGACCGCTGGGCGCTCGTCGAGACGGCCCGCCTCGTGCGCGAGGTCACCGACGCCTGCGAGCGCAACGAGTTCCACCGCGCCGCCGCCGCGCTCGCCCACTTCACCACGGGTACGCTGTCCTCGACCTACCACAACATCGTCAAGGACCGCCTCTACACGCTGGCGCCCGCCGACCCGCTGCGCCGTTCCACGCAGACCGCGCTCGACCTGATCCTGCGCGCCTACCTCCGCGTCATCGCGCCGTTCGTGCCGTTCACGGCCGACGAGGCGTGGTCCCACCTCGTGGCGAAGGCCGAGTACACCGAGGCGCCTTCCGTGCACCTGCAGGATTGGCCCGCGCCCCCCGCCGCGTGGGAGGATGAAGCCGGCCTCGCCGCCCACGCCGGTTTCGCGCGCGTGCAGGCGCTCGCCGCCCTGGTCAACGTCCCGCTCGAGAAGCTGCGCCAGGAGAAGAAGCTCGGCCAGTCCCTCGAGGCCGCGGTCGTCGTCTCCGGCGACCCGGCGGACCCCGACTACCGTCTGCTGGCCGGCCTGGGGGATGCCCTCGCCGAACTTTGGATCGTCTCCGCGGTTTCCTTCGTCCCCACCCCTGGCGCCCCGCTGGCCTGCCAGGTCGACAAGGCCGGCGGTGTCCGCTGCCCGCGTTCGTGGAGATGGGTCCCGGCACTTGTGGACGCCGGTAAATTCGGTATGGTATCTCCGCGGTGCCGCGCCGCCCTCCTCGCCAAATACCCCCAATCCTGATTTCCCATGCCCAAGAAGCCCGCTCCCAAGAAGAAGACCGCCGCCAAGCCCGTGGCCAAGCCGACCCCGGTGAAGAAGCCGGCGCCGAAGGTCGACGCCAAGGCCAAGACCGCCGTCAAGGTGGCTCCTCCTGCCAAGGCCGCCTCCGCGGGCAAGGGTAAGGCCCCGGTGAAGGCCCCCGCTCCGGTCGCCAAGGGTAAGCCCTTGGCCAAGACCGGCAAGCCGGTCGCCGACGTCGTCAAGGAGCCCAAGCAGGGTAAGGCCAAGCCGGAGGCCGCCAAGCCGGCCAAGGGTGGCAAGATCCCGAAGGTCGACCACGACACGCAGAAGAAGCTCCTCGAGACCCATCGCAAGGACCACCACCAGGAGGCCGCCACCGACGCCCCGCCCCGGCCCAAGCTCCAGTTCTACACCGTCGCCGAAGTCCAAGCCTACCTCGCCAGCCGCAAGAAGAAGGGCGTGAAGCTCAACCTCTGGGTGCCGGAGGAGGAGCGCAAGGCCCGCGAGAAGGCCGCCGCCGCGGCCCGCGCCGACGATCATCGCACCCACAACGTCGCCGCCGCCACGATCGCCGACCTGCTCGGCACCAACCCGTTCCGCAAAGGTTCCACCTCGGGCGACGAGTCCAAGCAGGTCCCGGAGCGTTTCCGCCGCTACTACAGCCTGCTGGTCAACATGCGGGAAGCCCTGCAGAAGGGGCTCGCGTTCCACTCCGAGGCCGCGCTCAAGAAGTCGGGCAAGGATGACGCGGGCGACCTTTCCGGCTATTCGCAGCACCTGGCCGACGCCGGCACCGACACCGCCGACCGCGACTTCGCCCTCTCCCTGATCTCCAACGAACAGGAGGCCCTGAAGGAGATCGCCGACGCGATCGAGCGCATGAAGAAGGGCGGCTACGGGGTCTGCGAGATCACCGGCAAGCCCATCCCGGCCGCCCGCCTGTTGGCCGTCCCTTTCACCCGCTATTCGCTCGAAGGCCAGAAGGAGCTCGAGCGCAACCGGCGCGCGCACCGTCGCCGCGGCGGCAACCCGCTGGGCGAGCACGGCGACGAGGTCGGCTTCGGCACCGGCGGCGGCGGCGGCGAGGACGACCCGAGCGATTCCTGAGTCCGTCATGGGCTCCCGGTTCCGTCCTTATCTGTCCTTCTGGGCGGTCTGCGTGGTCGCGTTCATCGTGGACGTCGCGACCAAGTTGCTCGTGGTGTCGAGATTCCCGCTCCGCAAGCCGGACGACTGGGTCTATGATCCCTGCGCCGACCCGGAGCGCTCGCCCATCCAGCTGCTCGATCGCCTCTGGATTGTCCACGTCGGCAACAAGGGGGCGGCCTGGGGGCTCGGCTCGGAATACGACGTCCGGCCTTTCCTCGTCCTGCTCGCGCTCGCGGTCCTCTTCTTCGTGTGGCGCTGGCGGGCGCCGCTGCTGCGCGAACTGCGCGGCGGCCAGCTCGCATTCGGGCTCTTCGTCGGCGGGACGCTCGGCAACGTGCGCGACCGCGTCTTCGGCGACCACGTGGTCGACTTCATCGACGTCCATCTCCCGTACTACCGCTTCCCGGCCTTCAACGTCGCCGACGCGTGCATCTGCGTCGGCGTGGGCCTCTACCTCTGGCTGTCCTACCGGCACGACGCCGCGCGCCGCGCCGCCCTGGCCTCGCACGCCGGCGAGGATGTCCCGCCCGGCGCATGACGGACCGCTTCGACGTCGCCGCGCACCCCGGGGAACGCGCCTACCGGCTGCTCGCCGGTCTCGTGGTCCCGCGGCCGATCGCGCTCGTCACGACCATCGACGCCGCCGGCCGGACCAACGCCGCGCCCTTCTCCTTCTTCAACGTGCTGGGGACCGAGCCGCCCATCGCGGGCTTCGCGCCCGCGGACCGGGACGACGGCACGATGAAGGACACGGCGGCCAACCTGCTCGCGACGGGGACCTGCGTCATCCACCTCTGCGACGAGCCGCTCGCCGCGCGGATGGTCGCCTGCGCCCGCGCCTTGCCGCCGGGCGAGAGCGAGGTCGAGCGCGGCGGTTTCGCCGTGCGCGCCGCGGAGCTCGTCCGGGCGCCGATCCTGACCGAATGCCCGGTGGCCCTGGAATGCCGCTTCCTCGATCAGCGGCGCTACGGCGAGAACCGGCTCTTCGTGGTCGAGATCCTGCTCGCCCACGTCCGGGCGGGCGTCGCCGATCCGGCCACGTGGAAGGTGGACTACGCCGCGTACGCGCCGATCGGGCGGCTCAACAGTCCCGACGGCTACGCGCGCACGACGGACCGGTTCCGGCTGCCGTTCCCGCGCGACTGATCAGAGTCCCTTCGACAGGCGCTTCACCACGGTCGCGAAGTCGTCGGGCCGCGGGGACACGAGCTTGATCCGCTCGCCGCCGACCACGCCTTCGACCTCGGCCAGGCGGAGCAGCAACCCGCGGTGCAACGGCTTGTCCTCGCCCTTGTTCAGGCGACCTTTGGGCGTGGTGTCCGTCAGCGTCACGCGCCCGGAGCGGCCGTACTTGAGTTCCCCGGCGATCCGCAGCCCGGCCTCGGCCGCGTGCACGCGGATCTGGTCGCGGCGGTGGAATGGCGTGTGGGCCGTCCAGATCCGCCAGCGTCCGCAGGCGCGGCCCGCCTCGAACCGCGTCGTCGCCAGCTTGCCGTGCTTATGCGAGACCACGGCGCGGCGTTCCGCATCGTCCATGACCAAGGGCAGGTCGCAGAGGCCGCCTTCCTCCGGGGCGTCCTCCGTCCGGGCGATGAACTCGAAGCGGAACACGAAGGCGCCCGAACCCAGGGCTTCGCGCCAGGCGGCGAGCACCGTGGTCCGGTCGGCGAGCAGGGCGATGCCCGCGGTCTCCGGCTCGGGCCCGAACACCGCGCCGGGTTCCTTGAGGCCGAGCCGCACGATCTCCGCCTTGCCTTGCTCCAGTTGGACGCGGACCCCGCCGACGAGGGTGGGGGCGTTCTGTTGCCAAGGGTGGTCGTCGAAGGCGACGCCGGCCGGCTTGTCGAGGGCGACCCAGCCGGGGCCGGCGGCGAGGACGTCCATCCGCACGGGCGCCTCGGCCAGCAGGCCGACGGGGAAACCGATCGAGGCGGGTACGTCCATGTTCCGGGAACAAAAAAACCCCGGCGCCTAGGCGACGGGGTTGGTGAGGCGCCGCAGCGGCATCACTTCTTGGCGGCGGCGAGCTTCTTCGCGAGGCGGGCCTTGAGGCGGTTCGCCTTGTTGCGATGGATCACGCCGGACTTGGCGGCCTTGTCGGCGGCCGAGGCGACCAGGGAGGCGGTGGCCTGCTTGGCTTCGGCGGTGAAATCCTTCACCAGGGTCTTGAGGCGGGTGCGGACGGACTTGTTGTGCTCGGCACGACGCGCCGTCTGGCGGATGCTCTTCTGGTTAGCTTTGATGTTGGCCATGTGAGGGATTAGGGAAGCCGTGGCCACCCCTCTTAGTCAACGCGGATTTAAGGGTTTTCCGCCGACAAGAGGCCACCCCCGGACGGGGGTTGGCTTTGTCCTGCTGGTGGAAGGGGTGGGATTCGAACCCACGAACAGCGAAGCTGAGAGGATTTACAGTCCCCGACCTTTAGCCACTTGGATACCCTTCCGACGGGCAGGAAGGGCATACTTGGCAGTCCGGAGGGGCCATGACAAGCGCTTTCCGCCCACGGTTTCATCCCCATCGGCACCCCTGGTTTGGCCTTTAAACTGGGGGGCTTGGAACTAGGGTCGGGGCATGGAGCCAGTGCCCTGCATCGTCCTGATCGACGGGGACTGCGCGATGTGCAATGCCACCGCGGTCTGGTTCGCCCGTCGCGACCCGGAGGGCCGGCTGATTTTCGCCGCCGGCCATGGCCAGACCGCCCGCATCGCCGGGGAGCCGCCGGGCGGCGACCCGGGCACCCTGGTGGTTTGGCAGGGCTCCCGCCGTCTCGTCCGCTCCACGGCCGCCTTGACCCTGCTGAGCCTCCTGGGTGGGGGTTGGGGTTGGCTCGCCCGGGTCGGTTTCCTCGTCCCCCTTTTCCTGCGCGACGCGGTCTACGCCGCCATCGCCCGCCATCGCCGGCGGTTCCCCGGCCAACCGGGCGCGTGTACGCGCTTGAGCCCCCTCCACCTCGCGGAGTAATCTGGAGGCATGAACCCCCTGCGACTCGGGCTCCTGTTCGGCACCTTCGCCTTCGCCGGTTGCACGTTGTTCGACGATCAGCGTCGCCAAGCCGAAGCCGACCGCCTCATGGAGGCCGACGCCGCCGAGCGCCAAGCCCGCCTGAAGGCCGAGGGCAAGTTGCGCCCGAAGGAGTTCGAAGTGGTTTCGAACAAGATGGGTTGGACGCGGACCGACGCGCGCGGGCTGCCGCCGCCGCCGACCACCGACGAGCTAGAGAAGAAGGTGAAGGCCGCCGGCGGCAAGTGACTTCCGCAGGCTTGCAAGCCGCCTGACCCGCCTCACGCTGGCCCCGCCCCCGATGCGTTACGGCTACCTCTTCACGCGCCTGGCCGAAATGCTCCCGGTCCTCCTCATCGTCGTGGTGGCGACCTTCTTCCTCGCGCACGCCGTCCCGGGCGGCCCCTTCGAGAAGGACCGCCGCATGCCGCCCGAGGTGAAGAAGCGGCTCGAGGAGTATTACGGCTTGGACAAGCCGCTCGCTTCCCAGCTCGTCACCTACGTCGGCAACCTCTGCAAGGGTGACCTCGGTCCTTCGCTCAAGTATCCCGGCTGGTCGGTCAACGAGATCATCGGCTCGCGCATCCCCGTCTCGGTGCAGCTCGGCCTGTCGGCCCTCCTGCTCGCCATCCTCATCGGCATCCCGGTCGGCGTGCTCGCCGCCTCGCGTCCGAACACCTGGCTGGACCGCGTGCCCATGGGTTTCACGCTGCTGGGCATCTGCGTGCCGTCCTTCGTGCTGGGGCCGCTCTTCGCCCTGGTCTTCGCGCTCGGCCTCGGCTGGTTCCCGCCCTGCGGCTGGGGCTCGCCCATCCACTTCGTGCTGCCCGCGCTGACGTTGGGCATCGTCACGGCGGCGCCGCTGGCCCGCCTCACCCGGGGCAAGGTCATCGAGGCCGGCAACCAGGATTACGTCCGCACCGCCCGCGCGAAGGGGCTGCCGGAGGGCCGCGTCTGGTTCGTGCATGCGCTGCGCAACGGCATCCTCCCCGTGGTCACGTACCTCGGGCCCGCCGCCGCCGGCCTGGTCTCGGGATCCTTCGTGGTCGAGTCGCTCTTCGACGTGCCCGGCCTCGGCCGGCTCTTCGTCTCCTCGATCATCAACCGCGACTTCACGCTGATCCTCGGCACGACCCTGGTCTACGCCGCGGCCCTGCTCGTCCTCAACCTCGTGGCCGACCTCGCCAAGGCGGCCCTGGACCCGCGCGTGGCGCGCGGCGGCGACCGATGAGCGCCCCC
>Ga0114982_1001084_pt1 | contig 13823 bp, 9 predicted proteins | sample Shrwel_input2_FT_FD_87183 | JGI IMG/M metagenome (GOLD analysis project Ga0114982, IMG submission 87183) | Subsurface microbial communities from deep shales in Ohio, USA - Utica-3 well 1 S input2 FT | ecosystem: Environmental > Aquatic > Deep subsurface > Shale gas/oil reservoir > Produced... | reverse complement strand
GGTTGCCAATCCGAGGCGCGTCCGCACCTTGGAGGCGTCGGCCCAAGTGGTGGAACGGTATACACATCAGACTTAAAATCTGCCGCCGAAAGGCTTACCGGTTCGAGTCCGGTCTTGGGTACGACAACCCTAGTCAATTTAAGTGATTCAATTTCAGTCACTTACATAAGTTTACCAAGGGTTTTTATACATATGTAAAGGATGTTGAAATATGAGCATATCAGTCTCCGTCAGCAGTTAAACTGTTCCTAAACCGTTCCGTAAATTCCCTTGCACGACAGGGTGATTATCACCGTGTCCATTGGTCAATCAGCACGCTTGGTTTCGTATGCCTGACTTAGTGCGCTGCGATCAGGACGGAATGCTTTCCGGACCCGTTTGCGCGGTGGCTACACCCTTTACAAAAGGAAGCTGCCACACCCCTAGGTGGGGGAGGGGGTCTTTTAGGTCCTTTACCCCTGCGCTTAGGACGGGTCTGCCTAGGAGATTTTTAGTCACAAAAAGCCAACCCCCTGTAAGGTTACATTATTAAGGATTCTTAAAATAAAGTTGAACGCCTAGCGAATTAGGTAGAATCACCCATGAAATGAAACTCCTATCGTTATTCTTGCTAGGCACCATCGGTCTCTCTGCCTCTGAGCTCGGCCCTGTTGCCGCTACTCATGCTCATGTGCATGCCGCCTGTACGCCAGCCCCTCTGATCTTTGCCGCGGCACCGCGTATGGGCTCCTGCCCTGCAAGGGAGCTTATCGGTGGCTTCGAGCAGCGTTGTTATGGTTTCGGTATCTTCGTTGGGTCCGGCCAGAGCGGAACTTGGTACAAGTGCTCCCTTAAGCCTTACCACAGGTGGATTGAGTGATCACCGGACCTAAACCTCTGGAGTGAAGACTTCAAGAAGGCGGATTCAGCTTATGCTGTTTCTGCCTTTTTTGTTTTAGAAGCACTACGAATCAACGTTGCCTGGGGCCTCGGTTATAGTGAACCTCCCTTATGCAAAGACCATTGATTCTAGTCATCTTAGGCATCGGATTAATTGGCATCATTGTCGTCGCGCTTGAAGATAAACCTAAGGCTATGCCTAGGCGGGTCGAAGTCCGAAGCGTGAGCGTGGCTCCGCCAGTCGAAGCCGTTCGGGAGGTCAGCCGTGAAGATCAGATGCTTGATGTCTATAGTTACGCCTACGATGCCACGGGTAAGCTCTCCAAGGGCGACTTCAGGCAGATTATTAAATTTGAACTACTTCAGGCTGATTGGAACGCTGCCCTGGCCCCATTGGTCAGGGGGCTACGCGATCCCAATATGGTGCCGGACGAGTGGGCTCAATCGGCTCGCCGATATCTGAACGACGCTGAGATGATTAAGGTCAAGATGGCTGTTGCCGCAGCTCAAGTGGAAGACCCTACGGCCCGCTCATTCCTCAAGCAAATCTCGGGCATCAATAACCAGATTTTCATCGCCTGGGAGGATATCCGACAGGCCGTCGCCAACGGTGACAACGATGCTTATCGCCGGTCTGGGATGAGGGCTCAGGGCTTGGCTCAGGAGAAGGCTAACGTGGCTGGACCTGTCCTGCGACGTCTGAGGGAGAAGCTTGGCGACAAGGCCGTAGATGGCGCCTTAGAGCGTGAGTTGCGTGAACTAGCGCGAAAAGTCGGGATGTAATCATAATGACTATCGTGGCACGAGCTTTGATCACCGGATGCATAATTGCCTTAATGGTCTTATCGGCTCCTTGTGCCAACGCAGGGACATCTCCAGAAGAGCTGAAGAAGTTTGAGGACTTCAAGGAGAGTGCCAATAATGGCGACGCTAAGGCGCAATATAGTATAGGATTATGTTACTCCAATGGTGTCGGTGTCGAGAAGAGTCCTGTTCTAGCTGTTTCGTGGTGGCGTAAGGCATCAGAGCAGGGTTTACCTCAGGCCCAGCATAACTTAGCAGATTGCTATGCTTTTGGTGACGGAGTGACAAAGGACTATGTTCAGGCGGTCTATTGGTATCGTAAAGCCGCCGATCAGGGATTCTCCTGGTCTCAGTTTAATTTAGGACTCTCATACGCAAACGGTTTGGGAGTTGAGAAGAATCTCGTTCAAGCAGCCTCATGGTACCTCAAGGCTGCCAATCAGGGAGACGCTAAGGCTCAATTTTTCCTGGGTCTCTGTTACGCTAAAGGCGAGGGGGTAGCTAAGGACGATGCCCAATCCATCACGTGGACTCGCAAGGCTGCCGGGCAGGGAAATGCAATGGCCCAAAGGGGTTTAGGGAATAGCTATTACTACGGCGAAGGAGTAGCAAAGAATGAGGTTGAGGCGTGCGCTTTTTGGAACCTCGCTGCTATGTCTGATAATTCCTATCGTATATACCTGGCTTATATGGAGCAGAGGTTGTCGAAGGTTGTAATAGCCGCCGGGAAGCGGCGTGCGATAGTGCTGCAGAAAGAGATAGAAGAGAGGATGGCGGCGAAGAAGGCTAAATAAGCGCCCAGCATCTGGGTGGCTGATTGGCTGGATGGGCGCAGTGTGTGTTATCTTACGTCTTCCATGTGAACCCGAGGGAGCTAAGGCGCTTTATTTGCGCAGGAGTGAGTTCGGCCCTTTTTTGGCGTTGTGTTCTGACCCATACTCCCAATTTGAAGCCATTAAATTCGAACTTAGAGCTGACTCGGCAGTGACCCTCGCGCTTCCTGAACTTTTCAAGTACTTCAAAGCCTTCCTCCCATTTTTCGGAATGCGGGTCCCAGCTAAAATCAATAGAGTCTAGTCTTTGAATTCGATCGGGTGAGAGTGTCCCCTTATTCCTACGTACTCGCTGACTATTTATCCAGTTGCCCAGGTTAATGCCATCAACTTGGAGGCCTTGGGGGGCCCGGCAGTGTCCTACTTCTTTGCTAAATTTCTTTAATGTAGTGAACGCCGCTTCCCATTTATCCACGCGTAGATTCCAAGTGAAGTTGAGTTCGTTTAGTCGCCTTAATCTTTCAGGCGTAAGAAGACCCTTACTCTTCGCCATGCGTTGCACGCCTGCCCATAGGCCAATTCTAATCTGATCTTCTATGTGGCTATCGGGAATATTCCAGTGACCTTCTCTTTTTTGGAACTTTATCGATGCTGAAAAGGCTTTTTCCCACTGTTCGGATAAGACGTCCCAGACGAAGCCGATGGAATTCATTCTTCTTACACGGTCGGGGTCTAGCTTGCCATTTTTCTTGAGGCAACGTTGGGTAACCGCCCACGCGCCGATTTGTAACTTGTTTTCAATATGGTTACCAAGAACCAGGCAGTGCCCCTCACGCTTGTGGAACTTCCTCAACGCTGCGAATGATTCCTCCCATTGCATTGTGCGGGGATCCCAACTGAAGCCGATGCCGTTCAGACGTCCAATCTGAGTTGGTGTGAGTAGTCCTTTGTTCTTTAATTGACGTTGCCTTACCACCCAAGACGCCAGTTTCATGCCCCCGGCTACAATGTCTTTATCGACCTTTCCGTGGCCGTCTCTTCCCCAGAGCTTCTTCAGCGCGACAAAAGCCTCCTCCCACTGATCGGTTCTGGCATCCCAACTGAATCCAAGTGTGTCCAATCGTCTAATTCTATCAGGTGTAAGCCTGTTCTTTTTCATGCGTTGAGTATTCACCCATGAGCCTAGTTTGACGTCTCCAACAAGCGTGGCCCGACTGACCAGGCAATGGCCTTCCTTTTTTCTGAACCTCTGCAGTGCTGCGAAAGCTTCTTCCCACTGCTCTGAATGAGGATCAAAGCTGAAACCTAAAGCTTCTAGCCGTTTGATATGAGTCGGCGTAAGACGATGCTTTCTTGAGCGTTGCATATTTACCCATCCACGAAGCTTGATGCCGTCTAAGACTACGTCGGAAGGTACATTACAGTGGCCTTCCTTATTCTGGAACTTTTGCAGTGCTGTATAAGCTTCCTCCCATTGGTCTGCTCGCGGGTCCCAACAAAAGTCCAGTGCGTCTAATCGACCGATTCGTTCCGGTGAGAGTTGGCCTTTGTTCTTAAGTTGTCGCTGTATGTTTGTCCAGTAGCCTAGTTTGATATTACCCGTTCGGAGTGTCTGGTTCACCCGTGTGTGTCCCTCTTTTTTATGGAACTTCTCCAACGCTGCGTAGTATTCCTCCCATTGCTCTGTGCGAGGATCCCAGCTAAACCCTATCGAATCTAACCTGCTAATCTGTTCAGACGATAGGTCAGACTTGTGTGACCTCAGACTATTAAGCCATTTCCCTAGGTTGAATTTATTTTCGATATGGCTTCTTGAGGCGCGGCAGTGTCCTTCCCGCTTTCTGAATGTCTGCAATGCCTCGAAGCGTTTTTCCCACTGTTCCGCGTGGGGGTCCCAGCTAAAGCCAATTGCGTCAAGCTGGCATTTTTGTTCTTCCGAAAGACTTATAGCTCCTTGCCGGATATTTCCTACCCAAGTACCAAGTTTCATGCCGTCCTCGAGGTGGCTTTGTGGCACTCGGCAGTTTCCTTCGCGCTTACTGAAATTCTGTAGCAAGCCAAACCACCTGTCCCAGCTCAATCCCAGGCGATCTAGAATCTCGACGCCGATGCTCTGAGTGAGTTTCTCCAGGTTGATGGCCGGGCCGATGACTTCGATCTTCTCGTGAAGTTGCCGGGGGTTGAACTTATCCCCGCGGCCGCGGGCTTCCTGAAGCTCCTTGATGGTGTCGACGAGGTCGTCGTCGCTCTCGAGCATGGCGCCTAGGACTTCGGCCACTTCGTCAAATCCGGCACGGGTGAAGGCTTTTGCCGCAGTTTCACCCTTCTTCTGTTCAATGAAGAGAGGGACGACGATGTAGCCGAGCTTCTTGTTGGTGGCCTTGGATTGGCGCATGGCGCGTCCGGCCGCCTGGGCGATATCGATCTTGGACTTCCTGGGGTCGACGAAGGCCACCATGTCCACTGCTGGGACGTCCACGCCCTCGGTCAGGCATCGGGCGTTGGTGATAAGTCCCTTGGGGGCGGCTTTGAATCCCTCCAGCAGGGCTTTACGGTCCGCGGCGTTCTGGCTGCCGTTGACGTGGAAGACGTCGAACCCTTTGACGTGCTCCTTGAAGCCTCGGGCGCTATCTCCGGCAAACTCCTCGGCCGCATCAACCCGCGAGTGGAAGGTAATGATTTTTGAAGCCTTCGTCTTCTCGATAGCCCGCTTGAGCGCTATCTGGTTGGCGACCCACTTGGCATTGATCTCGTCCCGCCGCACCCGGGTGCTGCCGCGGCGTAGGAGCTCGGCGTCAACCTCCTTGTTCAGGGATACGGAGATGATGACCTTGTAGGGTACGATAATACCGGCGGCTACCGCGGTGGAGAAGGGGAGTCGGTATGAGACTTTACCATAGACCGCCTCATCGCTCATCGAGACGACCTGGAAGTCCCCATCCTTGTCTCGCTGGTTCAGTTTGTAGTGCCTGGGCGTGGCGGTTAGGAACAAGCGCTTCCTGATCTTGATGTTCTTGTCACTCAGGCCGAACGCGAACAGCCCTTCCTTGTCGCCCGTGGTCTTGTGGGCCTCGTCAAAGATCCCGAGGTCCACGGTCTGTCCCTTGAGGCCTTCTGCGACCACTTCGGCCGACTGGTAGGTCGAGAAGATGACGTTAACGCCGGTCTTATTGCCGGATAGGAAGTCCTTAACCCTCCTCGGTTCAGTCGTGACGGAGAACTCAAGGTCTTCCTGCTTATACGTATAACCGTCCTGCTGGGCCTCGCGATCGACGCTGGCATCAGAACACACACATAGGTAGCGGAAGCGCTCGCCCCAGCTGGTCTGCTTGCACCAGTCCGGCAGGGTCTGGGAGAGCAGGGCAAGAGAGGGGACAAGTACAAGGACGGTCTTAGGCTGCTGGGCTTCGGCAGCCCAGAGCGCGACCAATGTCTTACCGGTGCCGCAGGCCATGACGGCAGTCGTCCGGTCGGCCTCCTTGAGTCCAGCCGTGATCTTCTCGATAGCCTCCCTCTGGTGGGTTAGCGGGGCGTAACGCGTGATAGGTTCGAGCTTCTTGTCGGTCAGCCAGGCATGGATGCGCTTGAAGTCCGCCTCGGTGAGCTCGTTGAACTTATCTGCTCGGACGCTGCGGACGCCTGTCCGGTTAGCTACGTCGATAGAGAGTTTCCGGGCATTCGTGAAGATGAGCCGGTCCTGCAGCGACTTTTCGGTGATGCCCAGGAACTCGCTGATCTCACCAAAGGGTAGGGTGACCATGTTGGTCCGGTACTTCACCTGATAGGGGATGTAGTTCCCGGCCGAGTCCTCGTAGACCCCGTCGATGCCTTTGGAGTCGTTGGGCAGGTTCAGCGCCTTGCGGATATTCAGGGGAATGGACCCGACCACCCAGACGTCTTTGGCTTTCAGGACCTTGTCCAGGTGCAGGTAGGCCTCCACCAGGATCTCCAGCGCGTCGCCCATCTCGACCGTATCGGCCAGCTTGCCCGTGCGTGCCTCGAACTCCTTGAAGGACTTGATCCCCTCGAAGAAGCCCTGCTTCAGGAACCACGGCGCTGATTTGTGCTTAGATGCCACGCTAATGAGGAAGTTGGTCGGAAGGGTGCCCTACAAATGTATTAGCGACTGCTACTACAGGTGTACTCCCTAGTGGTTATCCCGAAGCCCCACCCGGGCAACCCCTCATTGCCCAAATAGGATTACAATCCCAGGGGTTTATTCTCAATCCGCCGCGACGGACAGGCAGGGCAGGCAAGGTTTATAATAAAGTGAAGCTGCTAAGTGGCGATCAGCGTCCAGAGTTTAGGGGCTTAATTACTTAGCCCGCTGTCTGGGCTGATTTGCAGCGATCACTTTCTGGATTTCCTTCGAGCGTCTCTGCCCGGCCGCGATTTCGTCTCGCGATAGCTTCCGCTCTAGGCTGGCAATATTTCCTCGGGCCATTCCGTTGGAGGCAGCAGCAAGGTTCCAGTAGGCGTAGGCCTCGACTTCGTCCTTGGCGACTCCCTCGCCGTTGGCGTAACAATGGCCAAGGTTGATCTGAGCGAAGGAAAAACCCTGTTCGGCTGCTTTCCGGAACCACTTGACCGCTTCGGCTTCATCTTTCGTCACTCCATTGCCGCTAGAGTAGCAGCCTCCTAGGGTCCATTGGGCTATTACGTTTCCCTGTTCCGCAGACAGGCGGCGCCATTTAGCAGATTCGACTGCATCTTTCGCGACTCCACGACCTTCATCGTAGCAAAGCCCCACCCAGAATTGTGCTTTGTCATGACCCTGCTCAGCCGCCTTGCGAAACCACTTGAGGGCTTCGACTTCATCCTTCGTAACGCCTTCCCCCTCTAAGTACGAATGAGCCAGGCTGAATTGTGAAGGCGCTACACCCTGCTCGGCGGACATTCGATACCATTTGACGGATTCGGCCATGTCCTTGGCGACGCCATGTCCGTGCTTAAAGCAGGGTCCTAAAGATGCCTGTGCAAATGCATCACCCTGCGTGCCGGCCTTGAGCCACCACTTGACTGCTTCTGTAGCATCTTGGGCTACCCCAATTCCATCATCGTAATAGGCGCCTAAGGTAGACTGGGCTTTAACATCTCCATTCTCCGCCTTGGCTTTGATGGTATTGAAGGCGTTAACCTCTTCAGTCGTCATTCCTGCTTTAGAGCTAACAGGGAGCAGGGACATGAGCCCCATCAGGCCTAAGATCCAAGTGAAGTTGGGGCGATTGGTCATGAGCAATTAGTACGAAACTAATCTAGCGTATGCGAGCATAGATAAAGTGTACCTAAACCAAAGGAATTAAAGCTTAAGCGCATTGGCTTGATCATGAAGTAAGACTAAGTCTCGAGGTATGATTCATCGAGTTCTGCGTTGATGCGGGATCTTTCCGGAGAGTTTTTTCTGCGGTGTTTTGAGGACTGTTCAGTTTCATGCCTGTCTATTTCGAGTCCTGATTTTTATGACTTTAAGTTAGTGTTGTGTTTACTGACTTAGACTTAGCAGAAGAAGTTACCGGTCGCGCTGGAAGGGCGCTCCCTTTCGTCCGTTTTAAAAAGAAAAAACGAACAAAAAAGAACAGGGATATCAAGGGAGCCAAAAACGATTTTTCAACTGGGAACGCCGTCATGAATCGTGCTAAATTGGTTCGGGTATTCCTGTAAAGAAATCATACCAATTCGTCGATGAGCACAGTGTTCTTTAGATTGGATGAAGGTGGTTAATTCTAGTTCCATCGGCCCTCAGCTAAAACAACGTACGGGCGCAAGAATCAGAATCAGATTCAAGCGGCCGCAAGTTCCTTCCAAATCACGCCTTGGCGCGTTTCAGTTTGGTGCTAGCTAGTTAGATAGCAGTCATGCGCGTCGCCCACAATGAAACGACCAGTGGTGTTATCTACGTTGAACAAGAGACGCAAGGCGCGCTTTGGATCTCGACCAATAATGGTGAACTGAAATGGCAAAGGAATTTCCATGCCGTTGTGTGAAACCGTCTTAACCTTAGTTGCCTTGCCGCCCCTTTGATACGAGCTCCGGAATTTTCCACCCTGCATGTTTTCAGGTGTAAAATAGGATACTGTTTCCAGGGTGGCTGCTGCAATATCGTCGAAAACGCACCTTCGTGCACTTTCAAAGGCAGAACTTGTGAAATCGATATGGTTATTATGTGCATTTTCGATTGTCCTGAAGCAATTGAACAGGCCTCCGATGATGATTGGGTAATCAAGCTGCCCCTCGACCAGGAAGTCCGGGACGTTTCTGAAAATCCAGTTGATCAGCTTCCCGGCATAGGCTGAGTCCAATTTATGGTATTCAAGCCGCATTAGGTAGCGCCGAGGATTTCGTTCAGATGTTAGAATGATACTCCCCTGGAGATTCTGTCCGAAGATGGATGATCTGCAGAACTCGTCGCTTTTAAGAAAACAATCCTGCCTTTCGAGATGTAGACCTTTGAGGTCCGGGTCGCCTTGTAGTGCCTCGTCTACGATGGTAAGCAGGTCGTCGATGCTTCCCTCGGCGACAAAGTGTCTTTGCAGCAGTTCATTTTCATTTTGGATGTTATATGTATTCATGGTGGAAATTTGTGTTTTTAATTAGTTTTTTGGGTTCTCCCACTTAGCGCCTTGGCGGAATGATTCGAACCAAGTGTCACAGGCCTTGATATCGAACCTCACAAGCCTGCTGCCGAAGACGAACGCCGGGAGGAACCCCGAGCGGCGCCAGGTATCAATCGTGCCAGGGTGTACGGCGTAGCGCTTGGCGATCTGAGACCGCGTCGCCCAGAGTGCTCCGTCTGCTTCGTTTGATTTCAAAGCGAACCTCCGATCATGTATACGCAGATAAAATCCACGCCTGTCATGTTGAAGTGCTGTGTCGGACGTACTTGATTCCTCATGCCGGAATCATTGCCAAATCAGCCAGTGAGTTAATCCGGAAAAGATTTAGAAAGGGGGCGTTTTCTGCAACCACTTCACAGTTAGGACCTTCCTCGGGAAACTTTGTTCACAGCAAATTCTATTGGATATATAGCTCATTTACAGACTAGTTGTTTTAGCCTGCTGCCTAAGAGATATTATTGATTCTTAGATTATGGCTTGGTCGTTGCCTTGTACTCTTTAGTCTCATAACCATTGAACAAATGAAATTCGCCGCCATCGGGTTAACTTTATCCTGCGCAGTTTTAGGTGCTGCAGATAAGTCTATCGAATCAGGTTTCCTTGATGCCCTAGGCATCGCAAAGTCCAAGGTGATCGAGAAAGTCATGCCGGAGACCCAGGGTGCCAAGTTGTATCGCGAAGGCATGCTGCTGCGCTACTCTCAGCCTCTTAACTCTGATAAGGCCTTTGTTTTTTTTAAACAGGGTTTTGAGGTGGGTAATGCAGATTGCGCATATGAGTTAGCTCTTTGCTATCTGTCTGGAATTGGTACTCGCATGAGTCAGTCCAACGCCATTTCGACTCTTGAATCCGGTATGAAACTGTCGGATGGGTCGACCGTTGATTGTGAGTTGCAGTTAATCAAGCTGCACACTGGCGAGCCGTTAAGTCTTTATGAGGAGCCTCTGGCCCGTAAGTACGTTAGACGCCTTGTTCAGTTAGCCCAAGGTAATGCAAGGGCAGCAGCAATGCTTACTAAGATCAGATTTAAAGACGGTCAGCCTCCGACCGAATTTGTGACAGCCGAGGAGCACCTGAATGCGGTTGGATATCTAAAATCACGTTCATCCGCAGGTGACCCATTGGCCAGTTTCGAATATGGCAAGATTTTGCTAGGGTTTGAAGCCATCGAAAATACGGAAAACCCCAAATACACTCCCGTAAATTTTGAAGAGGGCCTCCGGCTACTCAAGTTTGCTGCCACTAAAAATGTTCATGGTTCTCACTATGCTTTGTGGAAGTATTACTCTGCCAGAGAAGAAAAGCCAATAGATGCCTTTAACTGGGTGAGAACTGGTTGGGCATCCGGGGACTGTAAGTCCGGCAGGGCATATTCTAGTGCACTCATTTCGGGCCACGGCACATCCATTGATAAAGCCCTGGGGGTTCAGGTGGCGCTACAGGTGGCTGAGCATGGTGACGCGTATGATACATTCACCGTAGCAGATAGTTACGATGGACGATTTGGCTTTGATCGCTCTCTCCAGGGCTTTCTTACATGGCACAAACGCGCGGCTGAAAAAGGAAATTGGGCTTCTGCGGATCAGCTCGGCATTTATTATGCGGGAGAAGAGGTTAAGCAATTTGAGGTTACTGGTCAGGTTAACTTAGAAGAGGCATTCAAGTACTTCCAGATCGGAGCATATCCAGATGGACCATATAACCACGTGTTCAGATTTAACTCTCTTTTGTATCTGGGTGATATGTATCGGCGCGGTATTGGCTGCCCGCAGGATTTGAACAAGGCTGCTGAGGTGTACTTGGATTATCTCAGGGCCTTCAAGAAAATCGATTATTCCGGTAAAACTGAGCATAAAAATGGAGCCAAGGTCAGGATGCTTTGGCTGAAAAAGCATTACCCTAATCTTCCCGGTGTTAGTGATCTCGATGATTCTCGGCTGAAGTTCAATGGAGTCGTCGATTACATGCACTCATTCAGGCATTTCGCTAAAGAGGACTTTGACTATGAACTCTTTGATGAGATCGCTGCTTTAGTAAAAATGCGGGGTCCTGATGAAAAGAAAGAGTTCCAGAAGGCGTGTGATTTCGTTGAACGCACTTATGGAATCAAAGATGGCCTATTCTACTTTGCCGACCTCGAGCACGGTAAGGATTTCAATTCTTACTCCTATGAGTGGTACAAAGAAGCTGCATTGTCGGGAAGCGCCAGTGCTGCCTACAGGTTGCATGACATGCTGATGACTCAGAGCAGTAGGCCCGGTACTATTAACGCAGGTCCAGAGTATGCTCTCAGGCTTTCCATGGGACGCACTACGTCAGAACTGGTCATCGCTCACGGTGAAAGCGAAGCTTGGAGGCTTTTCGCCATTTCTTTGGAAGATAGCTTCAATTTTGGTCGCACCAAGAAGCGCGATTTCCAGAAAGTCGCTGACGGCCCTCCTTTCTTTTCGATGCCTGGAGATCAAGTTGTGTTGCCTGTGCTCCAGAAGATCAATGAGGCTCACCGGGCTCAGATGCTCAAGAACTCCTCACGTAAATAAATTAACCTATGTCTGCACACCGATCATTTAAGGTAGGACGTGACGGGGCTATTCTTGGCGTGTTCGACGAGCCGGAGATGGTTTACATGGTAAGTTGCGGGAAGGTCTTGGGAACTGACGATTACTGGACCGAAGGTATGACCACCTGGGCAAAGGTTTCTTCGAAGGAGGTGTGGACTGTCTCGGCGGTATCTCCTTCCGCGCCTCCTCCTCTGCCTCCTTCCTCGGGCGACGCTTCTTCGGCTGAATGGGAGATTAGACGCGAAGTTCTGGTTGAGATGGAGATGGAGCGCAGGCGTAAGCTGCGTGAGGTTCCCGCCGCTAGGCCTAGCGTGAAAGCTCCCCCAGTCTCCTTCTTCTCAATTTGGTGGAAGACCACCTTGGTAATCTATGCCGCCTGTGCCGCTCTCGGTTACCTGAACAGTGGCGAGTATGGTTTCGGCTACATGCTCGGACAAGGGCTGGTCACGGCCCCTTTGTCTGCCTTGCTCTTCGGGGGAATCATTTACGCCTTTTCCAAGAACTCTGGATCCGCTGGTAGGACTGCGGACCATGCCAAGGTCATCAGGGAGTTTGACCGGAGCAGGGTTTTGAAAAAGTAGCCTCAGGCTGTCCGCTTTTGCTTCTCTGATAGGCGCACGACCTTCCCCTGAGGGTTCTTGGGGTCTACGGAGAACCACTCCAGGGCTTCGGCCTCGGTGGTCAGTTCGCGGTAGTCTCGCAGAAGTACAGTCGGGCTGTTACCCATCTCCAGGGCGGTCTTGGCTGCGTTCTGTGTCTCGGCTAGGCGGTAGGATAGGGCAGAGGCGCGTAGGGCGTTGTTAGCCCATTTGATTTCAGGGCAGGCCGCTTTTACGGCATGGAGTGCCACGTTAAGGGCGTCTGTCCTGCGGCCCTCGATTTCTGCTGCGCTGGGGGCCTCTCCAGCCTCCTTGAGCTCCTTGACCCAGGCATCTACCTTCGGCGCTGGGAAAATGGTTCCTGAGGCCTATCTGACGCTCAGTAGGTACCTTAGGGCAGTCGAAGGGATGGGCGGTAGGCGGCGCTTGGCGGTCTTGGCCTTATCCGCGCCGATTTGGAGGACTCCCGACTGTAGAATGTCTTTCCATTCCGCCCGTGCTAGTTCGGCTGAGCGTACTCCGCAGAAGGCCTGAAGTACGAGGGCTGGGCGGATGGCTTCGTCGCTGGCTGCTAGGATGACACGGAGATCTGATGGGCTCAGAAGGCGGGGTACGCCACTCGTCACCTTCTTGAAATCTACTTCGGTTGCTGGGTTCTCCTTAGCGTATTTCTTCTTAAGGCAGAAGGCGAAGAAGCTCCTGAGATACCGAAGCTTGGTGTTAAAGGTTACGTCGGCCATCTTCGTGGACTCCAGCCAGACCTGGATCCGCTGGGCGTTGACGCTGGCGACAGTATCCTTGCCATGCGCTCGACTGAATTGATTCAGGTAGGACTCGGTGGCCTTGATGTGTCTGCGGCTAAGGCGGTTCTTGGCCATTCCCGCCAGCATCTCTTGAGCGGCCTTTTCTACGGAGGTGGACTTCTCCGTCAGGGCCAGGTCGGCGATGTAGTAGTCAACGGCGTCCGCCAGGGTCTTTCCATAGGGTCTAAGGCGCTCCGTGCAGGCTAGGGCCTCCTGTTTGAGGAGGTCTGAGAGGCCATGGGCCAGATTACCTAGGGAAACCCTCTCAGCCAGCTTCTGGGAGCTAAAGACTAAGGCTGCGGCTTTGGTTCGGAAGAACTTCCGGGTCCAGGCCTTTCGGCCCTTGGCGTCGGTCTTATGATAGCGGACAGCATAAGCCTTGTCGGGTCGCGCCTTGCAGACGGCTGCGGACTGCTTGATCGGTTCAAGGGAGGTGTTTCGTTCGCGCTTACGTGAGGGCATGGAAAGGGTTTTGTGAGAGTTGGAGGAGAGGAGGGACTCAGAATTAAACCGTTCCTAAACTGTTCCACAACACAGAAAACACTAATAAATACCTATGTAAATCAGACTTAAAATCTGCCGCCGAAAGGCTTACCGGTTCGAGTCCGGTCTTGGGTACGGCGCAACGAAACAGGCCGCACGGGTGGTGCGGCCTGCTTTCCCGTTGCCGGGACAAATAAGTCCAGAGTCCTAGCTACGGGACTCTGGGGTCGGGTACGGAGAGTATTAATCCTGATTCCGTTAGTCGCCCTCGCGACTGATGCGTCCTTTATAAGGGAGGCTCTTACCT
>Ga0114982_1001082_pt1 | contig 13831 bp, 33 predicted proteins | sample Shrwel_input2_FT_FD_87183 | JGI IMG/M metagenome (GOLD analysis project Ga0114982, IMG submission 87183) | Subsurface microbial communities from deep shales in Ohio, USA - Utica-3 well 1 S input2 FT | ecosystem: Environmental > Aquatic > Deep subsurface > Shale gas/oil reservoir > Produced... | reverse complement strand
TTCTTCATGTTAGTTCTTTCTACTAGATGTTGAACTAGCGGCAGCGGCTGCTGCACTAGTGGCTGCTCCTGCGGCTGCCTGTACTGCTGCTCCAACAGCAACTACAGACACGAGTACTTGTTTCTCTGCCATTTCACGCACTTTAGGCGACATGTCAGCACCGATGTTACCTGCAAAGTTGAAGGCATCTGTTAGTCCAACAGCAAGATTTCCAAGCAATGGAATTGCGGCTAATGCTTCATCTACAACAATGTCGTCCTGCTGGGCTGCTAGATAAAGAGCATCCAATGCTTGCTCATACTCTGGTGAACCTGCTTCAGCAGTTTCAAATACGACAAGTGCTGCCTCTACAAGTTGTTCTGCTTGTGCCTCAGTTAGTTCAGTAGGGTCTACTTCTTCTAAGTTCACTTCCATTAGATTTTTAATTACTTCTGGGATTTCTGCGGAACCTTCTTCAGGCTGTGGTTCAGGCTTAGGTTCTGGCTCAGGTTCAGGCTGAGGTTCTGGTTCAGGCTGAGGTTCTACAGGAGGTTCAACAGGGTCTACTGGGTCTACTGGGTCCACAGGTGGTTCCACAGGCGGGTCAACTGGGCCAACAGGTGGGTCTACTGGAGGTTCTACGGGCGGCTCAACTGGAGGGACATAAATTGTTAATGTTGTTGCAAAAACTGTGTTAGATGGTTTTGAGTAAACTGATAAAGAGTCGTTGTCAGAACGTACCCAAATACTAATCTCTTTGTTTTCTGGTAGACCAGTAATAGTGAACTCGTTTCCAGCAACACCAACACCCCAGCCAGGAAAGTCATCATAGGTCCAAGTAACAGCGTAACGCTCAATAGGAGTGCCGCTGTCTTCTGGGGCATCCCATGTAACTTTGACATTGTTTTCAACTACAGATGTTCGTACATTTACAGGTGGGAATAATTCATTTATAGTAACTACAGGCACAGGCTCAGTAGTGAAGAACTCCGCAGGTACAGTTATCCAAGTTAGACCATTGTCTGGGGAGTACATTAAGGTAGCACTAGCCCCACCACCGTACTCGTAGAACCAAGCATCTAATGCGTATGAACGTCCACCCTCAATTTGCACATCAGGGTAAACTTGTCCCCAACGACCTTTTAGAACCCAGTCATTAGTGATGATAGGAGTTTCATCAAGAGATAGCCAGAAGCCATCATCAGCGGGTGCCATAAACGCATAGGTGCCAGATTCGGGGAAAGTTACATAACCTGTGTAGTGAACAAGCACAAATTCTGGTTGGCAACCTGCGACAACGCCGCCATACTGATTGTCATAGTCAGCATCAATGTTGGGTACGCTAGTCCAAGCCCCTTCACACAATTGGTAGGGCTGACGCTCAGGTGTAGATTGTGAGTCATATGTATAGACTTCAACAGTTAGTCCTGCCGTGGTTTCCGCTGCGGCTGGGTTAGCCAGCCACAACGGTCCAACGGATAGTAAGAATACGAATAGTGCTGCGAATTTACGCAGACTACGCATTACTTAGTTTTTTTAGTCTCTGCTAAAGCGGCTTCGGCTGAACTTGCAAACGCAACGTTAATTTCGTCGTCATCAAGTTTTCCGTCTACGACGTATGCACGAGCCAAAGACTCAGCGACTTCCATGATGCCAACGAAAGCAGCAATCAAAGCAGACTTCCATAGTTCAACTCCACCGATAGAACCAGCGGCTAGGACAGCACTAACTTTTAGGATAACAAGAGCAATAGTTCTCTTGAGAATCATTAGGACAAGTTTCATTTAAGACCTCTCATTTGAAGGAATAAAACAGATTGTTTACAAATGAGGCAAGAAATTATGTACAGAAATAGATTACAGGATTAAGATTTAAAAATCTTAGTAAGCGGCTGTGCCACCAACAGATTCACCAGTAGGAACATCGCCAACACCAGTGCCAACAACTCCGCCACCAACTTTTTGCATTGACTCTTCTGATGGAGTTCCAACAGTTGTACCAGTAGTAGTGCTCATTGCACCATAGCCAGATACACCGCCAATAATTCCTGGGTACTGTGTCCAGAAAGCACCGTAACCGTTGTAACCCATACGAGGGTCACCAACACCATAGAAACTGTAAGAGCCTCTAGGACGGATACGCCCATTAACTCCACCGTACTGACCAGTTACCTGTTCAGTAGAATGTTGAGTTGCAGATAAAGGAGCAGTCATTAGTAAGCCGCTGGCCCTTCAAACTTCTTTTCGTTTTCACCAGGAAGGTCAAGTTCATTTACTGAACCCGATGCAGTCTTAGCGTCATTAGAGCCGAACGGTCTAGCGTCCTCAGTAGAGCCTTCATTGTAGGCACTCTGGTTAACAATCTGGGAGTTGCAGCATCTGATACACATATCAGTAGTATGACACAAAGAGTAATCCCCGCCAGCCTAAACTGACGGGGACCAAATTAAACAGTTGGTATTACTCTTACAAACCTTATCTGGTTATTTTTGTAGTCAGATAGCGGTTGAATGATTGTTGAGTTTGCACCGTAGTGGGCGTTGATAATTTTTCCATTGCCTATATAAATGGCGGAATGATAGAAAGACTTGTAGCCGTTGTATGCAAATACAACAATGTCTCCAAGTTTAGGCTTAGACACTCTAGTGCCTATGTGGGCTTGTTTATTAGCGGAGTGCGGTAGTTCGATACCGAATCGTTCATAGGTCCAACGGACCATACCCGAACAGTCCCATCCACGGGGACTAGAGCCTGAAAACACGTAAGAAGTTTTTCCTACACGAGTTTTCAGGTACTTTATTACTTTTTTCATCTGGGCAGTATTACGTTTGCTTTTAGTCTCTTTAATTAAAGACTGTGCAACGGATGCTGACTTGGATGCTTTTATTTCTTTTACGGTGTTGCTTGATGTTACTGATGTGTTCTGTGAATCTGCGATTGACGTAGATGCAGAACAACCAGCGAGAGTTAAAATTACGCTGGCTATTATTACGTACTTTTTCATTTGGCGACCTTACCTTTCCTTGGTAGTTAGTACTGGGGTCGTTTATTGTCGAAGTGACATTCACTATTAAGTTATTTAAATACCGTAGCACATAAATGGCTAGGACTCACTTATTAAGACGTTAAATACTGTAACAACTCAGGATTGTCTTTAAATGCCATGAGCAGGGTTTCTTCGTACATTCCAATAAAATAATGCTCTGTGTCCTCAAAGTTTAACTTTGGAGCCATCTTGTTTCCCGTAAAGAATGTAAACCGAATGGCGTGAAGAATCTCGTGCATTAGTACTTGTTTCTTACGGGTGTCTGATGCTTCTTTGTCAATAACAATCATGTTCATGCGTTCCAAAGTGTAGCCGTAGTTGTCTTCGTACAACATTCCATCTTCTTTAGATATGTGTTCTACGATAGTCCAAACCTGAGTGCCAAGTGTAATTTTTTTAGGTATCATTGGTCAGACCCCCATCCAGAACCTTTGAACGTTATAGAAGGAACAGCAAAGATGCGTTGCATATCTTCTAGACACTTTAAGCATTTAGGTGTCTTTAATTCCTTATCAAGAGGAACAAGTTCACTAATAGTGTGCTCACATGTCTTACATTCAAATTGATAGGTTGGCATTAGATAATCTCATCCGTTTCAAAATCTATCTTAGGGTCGCCCAAGTCTTTCAACTTCTTGGCGTACTTCTCAGTTGCGTTAACTAGAAACTCTTTGACCTCTATACGGCGTTGCTCTAAATGTTTTTGAGCATCAGCGTACTCCAACTCAGACAGTTCTTGTTTGTGTTGGTCAATGATTGCAATAGCCTTATCTAACTGCTCTTGCATCATCGCAGCCTTAAGTTGTTCCTTTTGAAACACCATCTCAGCATGGGCGAGACTCTTATTAATCTTCTTGTTGTTCATACTGCTCCAATTTGTAAAGTGCTGCTGCACGTCTATGGGTACGCTTACGGTGACAATTTGCACAGACTATTTCACATTTAGTTATTTCACTAAAGATTTTCCATTTAGCCGAAGCATTGTGAATCATCTCAGAAATGTGGGTGACCTTTTTACCATTAACATGGTCAAAGTCCATACAGTAGTAAGGATACTGCACACCACAGTCCATACATGGGGTATCCTCTTTAAGTTTTCGAACATCCACTTTGATGGCGTCCATACGGGCTTTCTTAGAAAGCCTCTGCTTATCTGCGTTAGACTCACGGTTCTTGTGATAGTTCTCACGGGCGTATTCCCTAGCACACGGCTTGCAGTACGATTGAATCTTATCTTTGCCCTTGCTGTTGTACATGTCCAAAGCGAGGGTCTGTTTGCAACGGTTACATTGTTTCATGTTTATACTCTAGTAGAAAACCCCCCGTATTGCTACGGGGGGCTTAGGACTACTTGACAGGGATAACCTTAGGCTTCTTCTCTTCAGGTAGGTTCTTGTTGAACTTTACAGTCAACATACCGTTCTCAAGAAGGGCACTGGTAACTTCCCAGTATTCGGCGATAGCAAGAGATAGTTTGAAGTTACGGGTAGCGATACCTTGGTAAACAACTTCACCTTGCTGCTTGTCTTCCTTTTCGCCCTCAATGACAACTACAGAGTCCTGTACGGTCACAGAGACCTCATTCTTGCCGAAACCAGAAACGGCTACATTAAGAAGGGTTACGTCAGCATCGCCGTCTTTCAACGCCACAATGTCGTATGGAGGGTAGGAAGGTTTGTTTGAGGTAACTTCTTTGAGTTGCTCAAGAAGTGGGGACCAGCCAATAGATAGGCGGTCTAGGCGAGGAAATAGGTCATTAATAGTTATGGCCTTAGGGATGTCGTATCCCTTGTGTTTCGGCATTTTGTTTTTGTCCCATGGGTCATATGGGCTCTTGTGGCTATCCCATGGTTCAGGATAATTACTGCTGTTTTTCATGTTGTCTCCTTTAGACGACAACTGTGCCTTGGTACATTACTGCCCGAAGCACAGCGTTTATTTACGGCACCCAATTGGCGTGCCTAAGAAGATTGTATCAGAGACCGAATTTCTTTGCAAGGATGTTTGTACAAGTTTCACAACCTTTACGAGGATTTCCCTCATGGATAGACGTATCAGCACCTTTATGTCCATAAATACGAACATTATCGGGAGAAACCGCATCGACCAACGCTTCACCTTCTAAAGAAGGGTTGTTCTTAACTTTTTTAGCGTTAGCAGGAACCTTAACTTCTAGAATGTCATCGCCATAATCGGCTTGAGGCCCACTAGAAATAAACACGCCTCTAACTCTTTTGCCGCCCATTAGCCCACTTAGGCTAGGTTGTAGACCACCAGCAAGAATACCTGCCGTGTTTATCTGGGTGGGTGCTGTGGTACCCCAGAGTGAAGTGCTCACTTCTGCCCATCGTGTGTACCTAACACTCTAAAGCCTTGACGAGACATGTAATGCTCCTCATCAATACGAGGGCCAGGAAGAGTATCGTACTTGCCGATAGGTTCTACCTGATAAATAGTCGCACCTTCACCACCATAGATTTTTGCGGCATGACTGCTATTTGATGCCCAAGCAACTAAATCTGTACCAGTCTTTCCAGGATTGCGTGGCTCAATGATATCTCCAGGCTTAAAAGAGTGTTTAGAGCCGTGGAGCATACCTCCAATGAAGTCTGCATTATTTCTAGCCATTACATTGCTCCTCTGGATGCCAATGGGCTGTGTACCCCTTAACATGTCCTACTCGCCTTAAATGTTCTGGGCGTATGTCTGTGGCAGAAAAACTATTGCGTTCAGCATAGTCATCCCTAATAGGGTCGTCATTAAATGAGTATAAATGTGGGTGAGTGCACTCCCAAATGTCTTGATTACGGTCATGCAAATCGTCTTCATCAAATGCGTGAGCATTTTTTACAAAATAGACCCCAGTGACATCTTTAGGGGCTAACCGTTTGCCATAGTGCTCTGCAAATCCCATTGCCCCTTGAGGTAGTCTTGCTTGTAAACCATTTCGTTCAATACTTTCCCTATTTTTTTTAGGAGAAAAATGTACTGGACCGACAATGTTGCTTTTAGCAAATTCAAAGTCTGCGTTATTAGCACCCATTATTTAACCTGCTTCACTACACGGAAACCCTGTTTGCTCTTAACATGCTTAAACTCACCCTGAGAAGCATCCTCAGTCTCACCAACAGGCTCTACTTGGTAGACCCTTGGCGGCGTTTCTTTTTCGTACTCGTCAAACTGCTTACCCCCAGGAGTATTCCATTTAGGGTTTACTTGCTTTAAATCTTCCCAACTAAAATTGACAGCCTGTTCTGCTCTACCGTGAGCATAGTCAAAGTGGTGTGTAGCGTAAGCGTATTCATCCCTTGGTCCAGGGACGATAAGGTCTCCCTCTTTAAAAGGGTGTACCGTGCCATGGAATAACGCACTTGCTTGGAACTCTGCTTTTCTAGCCACTATGGTAGTTCTTTCAACTTCTTAGCCAAATCAACGATAGATTGCGGGTCATTCTTGTGCATGTAAACTAAAGTTCTACGTTGAGCAATAGCGTCTTTAGGTAGCCCAAACTTAGTGTGGTGCGTTTGTAATTTAAGTTGCATCTCTTGTTTGCTGATGTGTGGCAAAGCAGTTTTCTGCACTTCTCGGTAGTCTTGAGTAAGTTCTTTGTTGCCGTCTCTACGTTGCCTTAAGTTCTTCTCTTTTTGGTGGGCTTGAAACTGGTCTTTACTTAACTGTGGCATTAGTCAAACTGTCTTCCGAGATTAGGATTTTCCGCTGCCTCACGTTTAGCGTCAGCAACAGGCTTACAGTCTTCACACCAAGAACCAGCATCAAATGCGGCAGAACGGGCGTCTGTAAGATTTGCTGCTGGCATCATAGCCCCGTGGTCTTCACAGACAGCATGATAGGTGTCTCCACCATAGGTTTCCATACCAGCACTCTCCGAGTGGTAGACGCTTACCTTCGTACCTGTTTCACGGTTACGTTTAGTTTCTACGCAACCGTACTCATCCATTGCAGGAAGTTTTCTAGGCATTACTTCTTTGGTGCTTTCCCAACGCCACCAACACCGCCAGGACCACCTGTTCTACGCCAATTAGGTCCTGAAACATTTTTAGGGGTTGCTGTGTGTGGTTCCATGGTGACGCCTAAGTGGAAGTACCGCATCGGTCTTCCTGGCTGTGCTTCATAAGAAATTGGCTGGTTACACCCGTCACAACGAATGGTACCATCAAAATACGCTTTAGCCATTACTCACCGTGCTGGGCTAAGGACTTAACGAGTTCATTATGTGCAGCGATGAAACCTGTTAAAGCAGTTTGAGATTCATGGTGAGAAAGACTGTTAGGTCTGTGAAGGGCGATAGCAGAAGCAATCTCACTTGCACTTCCCAGAGCAGTTTTAAGGTGCTTTAAACCAGCATTTGCTGGACCGTTTTTTCTACGTCCTCTAAGAACTTGGTTAGCGTCAATCAGGGAGCCACTTAAAGTTTCAATGCTCTTAGCAACCTTAGACCTAATTCCAGAAGCAGCCGTATCTAAAACACCTGCGTGGTTAGTAATCGTTGCTGCATGAGCCAGCATCTCATTAAGATGCGGATTAGACTTACGTCGTGGTTCAGCCTCAATACCAGGGATTTCTGGGCCTTGCTGACCCCTCATACCTGAAGGGCTTCTAGGGCCTTCTGCTTCATCATAGCCATCAGAACCCGACTCAAAATTTCCATTACGGTTGGACATGTGTTACCTTTCATAAGATAGTTCTATTTTGACGGTTTAGGTGGTTTTTTGCTGGGTAAACAATCGTTATCATTCTGTAACATTGTGTGCTTGCGTATGTCAGGGGTGGGCGTTAGATTTGGGGTATGACAAATCCAGAAGACATCTATAGGAAGTACAATCCTATGAGTAAACCAGCATCTATGACTGACATTGCTTTCGATACGGGCATTGTCGCTGAACGTGAACGTATCATCAAACTGCTAGTAGCCTCAGAATCGGCATGTGCTGAGTGGGCTATTGCACTTATCAAAGGAGAAACGGCATGAACTTAGCAAAAGCAAAATTTCTTGTAGTAAGAAGGCACTGGACTCAGATGGGTGCGAAGCAAGAACAAGAACGCATCATCAAACTGCTACACCAAGAACTTGCCGATGGTTTTGCCAAAGCATTTGTCATAGGTCTTATCATAGGGGAGCAGCCTCCACATGCCCGTTCGGATGCAAAGGAGCAGACAAATGAACGAAAAAGTAAGTAAAAAAGAGATTGTAGTATTTTCAGCAATTATTGTTGCAATGGTTGGTTTTTTGCTATACGGGTTCATTGCTATGGGGATTGGTAAAGTGGACAACTGCTGGGACAAATACACAACAGAACGAGAAGCCATTATGGCGTGTGAGGGAATAAATGATTAAATGCGAAAAGCACGAGTGGCTTTATGAGGAGTTCGATGAGCCTTGCCCTTTATGTGAGGTGGCTCAAACGACGACGGATAATATTTTGAGGCTTCTCAATAAGTATCATGTTCAGACTCAGCATACTCGTAGTTATGCTCTTGAGATACTTCCTATGATTATGGAGGACATTAAAAATGGCGACTTGGGCTGATTCTTTCGGGCACGAACTTTTTGGGGTGCATGAGGCGGGGACATGTTTGGGTGAGTTTTGTCCGATACATAAGGTGTCTGACCATCCGTTGAAGGATGCTCCGCAGAGGTGGCGTCGTGATAAGGGGTCTATGGAGCGTGTGTGTTCGCATGGTATTGGCCATCCTGACCCTGATGACTATAAGGCTAGGGCTGTTAAGTCTGTGCATGGGTGTGATGGGTGTTGTGTTCCTGTTGAAACTACACTAGGATTAAGTCATGAATGAACTGATTGTATCTATCCCTGAATCGCTTATCCGACAGTGTGCCATGCTAGGTGTCGAACGCTGGCTGGCTAAACAAGGCTCCACAGACAAAGAGTCTTACGCTATGGGTCGGAAGAACAAGTATTTGGAACATGACCTTGTGAACTCCGTCCGAGCCAATATCTCTGAATGGGCTGTCGCCCAGCACTATGCTTTAGGGTGGAACGGTGGTATCACCTACACTAACGAGCAACATGGTCGTAGACGCTATCTTCCTGATGTCGGAACCAATGTGGAGGTTCGAACTCGTCGTACAGGAGGCGAATTTGCTTTTTGGGAGTACGAAACCGAAAAAGAAGGCGTCGCAGTGTTCACCGAGATAGTCGACGACAGCACCTTCGCCGAGGTCCGTATCCTAGGCTGGTTGCCTATCAAACGATGCAGTCTACCCGAATACTGGGATAAAGACCAAAAACGCTTCTACGTGCCCGCTACGGCCTTAGAAGACCCTATGTCACTCCCTGGAGGCCATTAAGACAGGATTAGAAACCGTCGAACGGTACTTAGAGCCACATAGCCGTTAGGCTACTGCGTCAACTCCATAGCGTCAACCGTGTTTCTGCACTGGCGGCTAACCCTGCTCGCTTGTGGTAAGGGACGGGGTGGCTTTGGGAACTAACAATGGGCTACTGCGTGGCTAGGTGGTCGCTTGGCTAGGTGTATAGCCAGATTATGCTTACCCCCCGTCTGCTCGTATCAGGTATGAGTTTGGGAACTAATAACCTGTTAGCCTACTGACCCTAGGGTGAGGCAACAACGCCTCCTCCACCAAGTTAGGAACTGCTCGCATGGGTATCATCACCACTGAACTAATAACTGAAATGGCTTCATCTATGGCAACGGACGAGGGTATTACCCTCCCTGCTGACTTTGACGCTGAACTAATCCTTCGGGAACTAACAACTGCCCGTTTCCCTCTCTCTAACGATTGGGACAAACTAAACGCTATGGGCGACAGACTTGTCGTGTGTATCTCTCAGCAGTTAGGTCTCTAATCTCTTTGGGAACTAACAACACCTCTGGTGTGGGGGGCGTTCGCCCCCCTCGCCCCCCGTATGCTTGGGAACTAATAACTCCTGCTCATGTGGGACACGAACCACGACCAACTGATTTGGGAACTAATAACCTGTTAGTCTCATGACCCTAAGATGAGGCAACACCAACCAAGGAGGCAACATGCCAAACATTACTTACCAAGGCGAAACCTTTTATCTAAGCGACAAATGGGGCTGGCTAAATGCTGACTTCGTATCTGTCTCTGCCGACCTCAACATCAAGATAAATGAGTTCCTTATAGCCGAGGCGAAAGCAAGTTTTGGGAACTAACAACCTGTTAGTCTGCTGACCCTAAGATGTTCCACCACCAACTAAACAAGGAGACAAAGTGAAAGACCTAAAAACACAAAGACAAGAGTTTATCCAAGTCATGAACAACACCACCAAAAGTTTCATGGTTCATAAAGACCCTAACGGGATAGCAAAGGTAAGCATCAACACTCACCTAACAGGTAGCCTAGGCTGGTCAGTAGGTATCCTAAGCAGTAGTGATGTTGCTCTAACTAGATTAGAACTCATGGAACTTAGAGACGCAATCAACGAGTTCCTAGACAACAACTAGGACAAGAGGGGGGGAAACCCCCCTCACCCCCCGACCCTTTGGGAACTAACAACCTGTTAGCCCCCTGACCCTAAGATGTTCCACAGCACCAACCAACCACTAAGCCTGAGGAGGCAACCATGGCTACAAAGCCAAAAGCAACACTAGCACCAACAGAAATCCCGTTCGTTATTGAGGGTCTTCGTAAGTTAGCCTTACAGCGAGACACCCTCCGTAAGTATGCTCTTGACGAAACTAGCGATAGTTTTGACGAGGACAAGGCTGAGGGCTACACCGAGGACATCTCCTCTATCCGTAGCCTCTTGGCTAACCTTGGAGACACCAAGCCTCTCGTCCTGAAAAGCGAACGCAAGGCTAAGGCAAAGCCTAAGGCTAAGGCAACCAAGGCTAAGGGCAAGGCAAAGCCTAAGGCTGTCGCTATCACCAAGGCTGAGGCTGAGGTTCTAGCCTAAGGCTAGGCAACACCAAGGGGGGAGGGCAACCTCCCCCCGTCCCCCTCCACCACCACGACCAAAGGACAAGCATGAGCAAGTATGTATCTGGGTTCTGTATCACCCGACACCACGAGACATGTAAGCATACCCTCACTTACTACGACAAGACTTGGACTTGTGAGTGTGAGTGCCACACCACGACCGAAGACTTTGGGAACTAACAACCTGTTAGTGTCCTGACCCTAAGACGAACCACCACCAACTGACCTGAGGAGGCAGACATGGCAAGACAAGTAATCATGAGAGAGCAAGTTCCCTCGTTCATCTTCAACATGAGTGAGTTCCGTTGGGGACAACTGACGGGCTACACCTCTTACCAAGGTGATTACATCATCAAGGTTGGCAAAGACATCATGGCTATCTTCCATGAGGACGAGGACGAGCCTAGGGGCTATCGTTTCTGGTTGGACGAGGACGAGTGGGACTTTGAAGATACCCGTAAGTATCTTCGCCTCGTCAAACAAGGCAGAGACCTTTGGAACAGAGGCTTTGGGAACTAACAACCTGTTAGTGTCCTTACCCTAAGATGAAACAACTGACCTGAGGAGGCAGACACCATGATAAAAACTACGAACTACGAGACACCTAACCTAATCTCACAGAGATTAGATTTCACAGGTAGCAACTTCACAGGCTACAACAGGGCTGACGGCTCTTATGTAATCTACTCATACAACACCAAGGTTGCCGAGATAACTACCGAGGGCATTGTTTGGATTACTACCCGTTGGCACTCCAACACCACAGCACGACACCTAAGCCATGTAAAGAGTGCCTTGTATAGCCGAGATGTAGTCTGGTCATACAACCTAGACCACGCCAAGACCACGACCAAGTGGAGAGACTTGGTTGGGAACTAATAAGTTTGCTGACTAGCGTGGTGGCTGGATACCCCTCACCTGTAAAGGTGGGGGGTATTGCCATACCTGCGAGCAGACACTCTTGGGAACTAATAAGCCTCGCTGGTTGTTTGTGTTGGGGACACTCAGGCGAGGCACAGGCACACACGAGGGAAGACTTTGGGAACTAACAACCTGTTAGTCTGCTGACCCTATGGTGAGGCAACACCAACTGAGGAGGCAACATGGAATACGAAGAGGGCGAAACTACTTGGGTATTACCTGAGAGTGTCTCAATGAACCAACTAATCGCCATTACTCTCATGCCAAAGGCAGAGAGACAGGCAACACTGCTCAACCTCGCTACAAGTGTAAAGTTCAAGCATGTAGCAGGAGAACTTGGGAACTAACAAGGTGTTAGTATCCTGACCTTATAGTGAAACACCACCTAACAACAAGGAGATAACATGGGAAGACAACTAGCAGAAGACTTAGCAGGTATGGAAAACATCACGCTAGAACAACAGATTACTTGGCACTTACAAGGCAACTTCTATCCACCTATTCCAACTATCATGGTTCAGCCTTGTATCAAGGCTATTGAACTTGCGAACGAGGCTATTGCTGACGGGGAAGAACGCCTTAGCAACATCAAGGACGAGGTTGATTTGCCTGAGGGTATTACTTGGCGAGGCAACACCTTTGCCTCCGTCCTTGGCATGATTGAGGGACACAGGCTAGACGCTTGGATAAACCACACTTGGTCTTGCGATTGCGTAGAGTGTCTGCCTGACGAGGACGAAGACAACTGAACCTTTGGGAACTAACAAGGTGTTAGTGTCCTGACCCTAATGTGAAACACCACCTAACAACGAGGAGGCAACATGAGCAACGACAAGATAACCATAACCACAGAAGTATCCATGGACGAACTCTGGGAGGGTATCTGGGGTAGTGATGGTGCTGGCATGACTTATTGGTCAAGCAAGGTTCGTAAGCCTGACGGCAAGGACATTGACCTTTGGATTATGCCTAACTACGACCCTAACCCTCAGGACTTCAAACTCTGGGACGATTACGAAGAGAAGTGGCACACCATTACGCTAGAACAACTAGCCAAGGGATACTTGCTGGCTCTAACCAAGGGGCAGACACATTGTGGGGACTATCCACTAGACCTTGAAGACCCTGACGCTTGTTTTGGTGATTTGGTCTGCCAATACGCTATCTTCGGGGAACTTACCTACGGATAAAGATTTCGCTGGGTGGTGGAACAACCTGAGCATGTTGTAAAACTGCTCAACGAAATAAAGACACAAGGTATTCTGGTGGTCTTTATCCGTAGGGCGTAAAGATTGCCTAAATGACGAATACCAACCTGAGCATGTTGTGAAACTGCTCGCCTAACAGCCTTAGGAGGCAAAGTGAGTAGAACACTCAAAGATACACCACGAGCAAAGAAGTCAAGAACACACAACCGACCTGCTAAGGCGAGGCTAATGCGAAACGCTACGACCTATGCTTGCTGTGGAGACCTGACCACACGAGCCATGGAAAAGCGTATCGTTGCTCGTGATGTAGCAACAGAACTTGGGAACTAACAACCTGTTAGTGTCCTGACCATTAGATGAGGCAACACCAAACAAGGAGGCAAGCAAAATGGCACGACCAATCAACGAACTAGCAGTAATCATTGAGCAAGAGGCACGAACCGAACGACAGCAAGGCAAGGGCAAGTGGTTCATCTATGCCAAGCCTTATGTTGAGGCTATGTATTCTCTCTCAACTATCACCGACAACTACTACGCTGATAGTGGTCATAGCGTAGTGTCTTACGCTTTGGCTAACCTCTCTGGCTGGAAGGGCGAGGTTGCTCGTCAAGTCAAGGCAGAACTGAAACAACACCTAACACCTACTAGGTGATAGGCACACAACTTCACAAGCGATACCCTCTCACTCGTAAGGGTGAGGGGGTATTGGCATACCAACGGCACACTTGGGAAC
>Ga0114982_1001081_pt1 | contig 13885 bp, 15 predicted proteins | sample Shrwel_input2_FT_FD_87183 | JGI IMG/M metagenome (GOLD analysis project Ga0114982, IMG submission 87183) | Subsurface microbial communities from deep shales in Ohio, USA - Utica-3 well 1 S input2 FT | ecosystem: Environmental > Aquatic > Deep subsurface > Shale gas/oil reservoir > Produced... | reverse complement strand
GCGATAGAGTCTGGTAAATTAAAAATGCACACCACTGGCGGTACTGACTACGCTCAGTGGCGGGTGTTTGATGAAAATGGCGGTTATCTGGATTATGGCCCCGACGACTACGTTATGGTGGTCTCTGAAAATACCTTACTCTGGATTCCAGGGAAAGTCATTGCAGCCTTTGGCATACTGGAGTAATTGACCGTATGAATCAATTTAAGAATTACATTGCCGACATCGTAAAGCGCGGTATCGTAAAAGCAGATCGTACTGGTGTGGGTACCGTATCTGCGTTTGGGCATTTCTTGCGGTTCGATCTTCGAGAAGGGTTTCCATTAGAGACCTTAAAGAAGACACCACTGAAGCCCATTGCGGCAGAACTGCTCTGGTTTTTAGAGGGTAGCACTGACAACAATCGTTTAAACGAGCTGGGAGCGACGATCTGGGACGAATGGGCCTTACCCGATGGTTCTCTAGGTCCGATCTATGGCGCTCAGTGGCGGAGCTGGCAGGTACCTGAAAAGAAAGACCATCGTAGCCTCTGGACAAGACTCAAAGCGGCGTTCAAAGGTGAAGCAACTCCAACTCGACCTTACGACCAGATCTCAGCAGCAATTCGCATGCTGCGAGAGAACCCCACCAGCCGTCGGATTGTAATCAGTGGTTGGAACTGCGCGGTGTTGCCGGATGAAGGCAGTAGTCCACAATGGAACGTACTGTGCGGTAAGCAGGCCTTACCACCGTGCCACATGTCTTTTGTAATGAATGCCTCGCCAATTCGCATTGAAGACCGCATCCAGTACTACGTAGATAGTGGTGTGTTCCCAGACCTGGAAAAAGCAAAAGCAGGTTTAGCGTTTGCGATGCGCGGTGTTGCCGCACAAGAAGTGGATGCAGCATCACATGAATGGTTAGACTCTTTTGGGGGTCCTCGTTATTCATTAAACGGTCTGTTGACGCAAAGATCCAGCGATGCGTTATTGGGCGCCAGCTTCAATATCGCCTCGTATTCACTACTTTTATCAATGGTTGCCCAAGTGGTGAAGATGGTTCCAGGTGAGTTCTGTATGGCAATTGCTGACGGACACATCTACTTAAATCACCTGCACGTTGTTGAAGAGCTTCTCAGTCGCGAACCTTATCAATTCTGTCGTTTGGTGTTAAACCCAAATTGTACTGAACTGGAAGACTTCACGATGGACGACATCGAAGTGGAGAACTACGTGAGCCATCCAAGGATTAAACTCGACGTTGCGGTATAGGAGGCACAATGCAAGCCACTTTACTATACGAACATCCACGGGCAGGCTTTACTCACGAGATGGTTGTCAAAGCACATGCCGCCTGGAAAGAAAAGTTGGCTAACGGCGAAGCAATTATCGTAAAACGCGATATTATGGAGCTGGGTCATTTTCCAAGTAAGCAGGTACCTAGTTTTCAGGTAACTAACGTTTGGTTGGAAGAACAAGGTGGTATTATCAGACTCGTCGGCGAACTGAAAGACTTAGGTTCTGGCGACGATATGATCAAGTTGGAATGCTCAATTGGAGTGAGGAAATAACAATGTTAGAAAAACTCAATGAAACGGCAGGTGCGATACTGTGTGCCGACAATGGCGCATTAGACCCAGCTACTGGTGCTGTGCATCGATTCGCACTGGTTGCTGATGTCGAAGGTACCAACGCCGACAGTTCAACCCAGGTTGCGGCAATAGCATGGTTGTCGTATCAGTCTGGCAATCCAATGGAGTTTGGGCGCAATGGCTTCTTTCTGGAAGACCTGATTCAAACGATGCTTCATCGGTTAAATGGCTTTCAACGCGGACCGCATGCTTGTGTGGAAAACGTAGAAGCCATTGCACACCTGGAAGCGGCGATGCGTGCTTTAGATTCCAGACAAGAACGTTTGGCAACAGAAAGAGCAGCAATGCCAAAGGACTAACAAATGCTGAAGCGATTGCTATCCTTCACGACCAACCGTGCTGGCGCGACTCGCATCGTCTTTGTTTTTGAACACTACGTCATAAAGCTTCCAGCCGTTACAAGCTGGAAGCTTTTCATATGCGGCTTATTGGCAAATCATCGAGAAGTGGCATTTGGAAGTAGTGGTCGATTCAAAGAACTCACCAGAGTGCATCTATGGCTCCCTGGTGGATTATTACTTGTTGCTGAGAGAATCAGACCAGTAAGACACGAGGGGCTCTTCTGGGTCGATCTAGAGGCCTTAGCGGTGACTTCTGAATTGGGAAGTGATTTCATCTACATGGATGCCTATCCTCATAACTTTGGATACCGTGGCCGCCAGTTGGTAAAATTAGACTACGGAGATTAATGGTTCGAAACAATTTGAAACCTATATCATCCTAATGTAGTTTCTGCAGAACCAACCATAAGTCAAATAAAAATGATTAAGGAAGACTCATGTCAAAACAAGATTGTCCTATTGCTAAATGTTCCGCATACCAAGGCATGTTATTAAACCGCCTGCAATTAGGTAGCATTACTAAAAGCACTTTGTCGCGTAAATTGAAATTTGCAAATATGGCTTTAGTGAGTACGATCTCCTGGATCGACACACATAACGTTGATCTGAAAAGACCCATCGTTGAAATTTGCGAAGCGTATCGCAAGACCTCCAATTACTATCGCGATCTCGGTTCGATCGACCAAGCGGTGTGCATGGACTTATTGCGTGCTGTAGTTTACCATCGTCGTGAAAATCCGGACTTACTACTACGTCTCGGCGACGTTAATAGTTGGCCAGCATTAGCAGATCAGCTGATAGCTCACGGTAATGCCGCACGTGCTGAATGGGCTAAAAATAAACAGGAGTCTTAAAATGCTTGCTTTTGATCGGTGGAAGAACTTACCTGGTTTACCTACCGCAGCCGTAGAATCATTAACTCGTTATCCGGTTTTAGCAGATCGAGCAATGCATGAAATCGAGCGTCTTTACGATGACGACTTTGCCAAGCTTGTTCTGAAGAAACAAATTAAGCAATATCAGTCCAGTCCCTGGTATGCCAGTATCCCTTTTATGCAACAACAGTTAGCCACAATGATCGCAACCGCGTACTGTAGCCAACGAAAACTATTGGCGCAGCGTTCACCCGCTACCGCCAAGTCGTAACCACTGGTAGTGCACTGCCAGTAATAAAATACAGCACAGGTCTACCTTGTGCTAGAAAACAATCCATCCGTTAACGTTAAAGGAAGACAAGAAATGTCTGATATCAAAGCTCCCGTACTCGAACTGTCTGCAAAAATCAAATCTCAATTGAAAGCAGAAGCCGGTGTGATCTCTTCTCCAAAAGACCTGTTCGAAGCCACCCTGCCTGAAGGCGTGACTCTGGATACTGTGAAAGCCGTTGACCAAGCCAAAACCACTTTCGTTGCTGCGTATACCAATGCGGTTGGTGAAACTGCACATGCGCTGATGGCTTCCGATAAAGGCCTGGAAACAGTAACTGCAAAAGCAGACGTCAACAAAGACGTTCTGTCTGTTGCCGTACTGCGTACTGAAACTCGTCCGGATCCACAAAACCCAGGTCAAACCAAAACCGCTCACGGTGTGGTGAAACCAAACTTTAAAGCCTATGCTGGTCGCGGCGACGTCGGTCAATTGGCAACCGTACGTAAGTCAGTTCGCAATATGTTTGCTGACCTGGCTGACTAAGCAAAGTCCATTACAAACCGATCGATGGGGAGAGGAAACTCTCCCCATCGTGTGCTTCTTTTTTTGTTGGAGGGGAGGATGCGACTCTACACGGCACAATTAGCAAAATGGCGGATTGCACAAAAGCAACAACTGACTTTAGTAGACACCACCGCAAAATCTGGACTTGCCATGTTTGCACCGGATTGGGGGAATGTAGCTGCGTATAAGAAAGGCGTCATGGGTGAAGCAGAATACACGGATCTTTATCTCGAGAAAATGAGGCAAAGCTATCGTGAGAAAAAGTCTGTGTGGTTACAGTTTATCAAACAAGACACTGTAGTCATTGCCTGCTATTGTCCATCTGGTAAGTTTTGTCATCGTCATCTTCTGAAGGAGATCCTCGAGCGACTTTGTGTTCAGCAAGGTGTTGATTTTGAATACGTTGGTGAATTAGAATAGCGCTATCCTATGGATTTCAACTACATTGAACAAGGAATTAACTTATGTCGAACCTGATCGATCTGATTGGTAAAACAATTGCTGAAATTAACTGCGCGGCTGTATTAGGTTGTAACTCACGTTCAATCATTGCTACCCCAGAAGCTCTGAATGGTGCGAAGATCTCTGCTAATGCGGAAATCACTGAAGGCTTAGTGCTGAATGTAATTAAAGCTGCTCGTGCGGAGCTGATTACTTCGGAAGGTAGTGTTATTGCTGGTGCTGCCAGTCGTTTGAAAAAGCTCGGTGTTGTGGTACACACGGTGAAATTATCTGACAACACTGGCGTGACTAATGCATTGGTTTATTTCCAAACCAAGCAAGGCATTATCGTGATCTGGAAACACGCAAGTACGTGCGCGCTGATCGATGCCATGGTTGACTGGGGTGTGCCGGAAACTGTGAAAGAAGTCATCAAAGAAGTTGAAGTGGTAAAAGAAGTGAAAGTTCCAGCCGTGATACCAAGTGGTTGGTTTCAGCGGCTGCTCTGGTTATTCAAGTAAGTTGATTGGTGATAGTCGGGAGCTTCGGCTCCCTAACTATGCCGTTTGGGGGTTTGTATGGATTTTATTGCAGAAGTAAGAAAGGCGTTTGGGGACTGCCCAATCCACGTAACAAAACAAATTGATTATTTAGAAGAAAGGCTTAAAGACCCATATCTGGCCAGAGAAATTGCAAAAGATCCACAGGCCTTCATTAAGGCAATTCACCACGTTGTAAAAGTATTCAAAGAAGGTCGCTTCAATATTCGTATTTGGGATTGGGTGCTGCTCACGTTCCGTCGCCAATTGGAGACGTCGAAGGAGTATTGCGGATTAATGCATACATTCGATGCTGCTGAGTTTTCCACCGAAGAAGCTACAGAAATACTTGCTTCATTAATGCTGGCACACGGAGTCGACGTACTCGACGAAGACGTTGTCAAAGTGATTCGAATAGTCCTACCAAAATCACCTCCACGTACGGGAGCTACTGGTCTGTGGTGCGTGGCTCTCATTTTTAGGTGGCCTTGCAGTCAAGCGAGCATAAGGGCATACAAGGAGAGGCTTTCGCCTCTCCTTGTGCCGACAATTTATTTTTTGTCAATTACGCGACTTGGTTCTCAGCTACCTGACCAACCACATCACGGTAACCGTTAGAAGCAGCTTGCATATCAGCAGAGATACTGGTGATAAACGCTTCACGACGGTTAGGGTTTGCACCACTCAGGTTGATCTGATCTAACAGAGTCTGAGCAAATGCATTCACGCCAGCGCCAACTTGCTGCATGCCATAGAACCGAACGTTGTACGTCACTTGTTCCATGCCTTGAGTGATGTCCCGACGACTTTCAACCTGACCAGCCGTTTCCGGATAGCAGTTCGTCATCAGGTAAGACTCAACGACAGTCAGGTGCAGTGGGTCTGGTTCAATGAAGAACAGACTACACGCATAGAAGTCGGGCAGTAAGTCAGGGATTTCATTACTGATCGTACGAATCAGTGGCACTTTGGTTTCTGGATCCATAATCAACCAACGAATCCAACCGTCTAAGAAACGATTGATTGGCTTGCCGTATTTCTCCACGAAGGTGAATGTCGGCTCTGAACGCTCACGAGTAACGTTCGTTGGATCTTCGAATTGTTCGCCCGAACCACCAATCGGCTGAGCACCTACTTCCACACGGATAGTAGAACGCAGACCTTCAATGGATTGTGCGCCAGTTTCAACCAGGGCTTTTAACGTATCGTGCCATACTTCCGGCTGAGGTAATTCGTTAAAACCACGTGGAGATTCCAGTACCAGACAGAACAGATTGCGGCGAACGTAAGAGGCCGCAGAGAGATACGCACGGAAATCCGGCGTATAACCCATCTGACCTGCCTGACGAACGTCAACCATCGGCGACGTACTCGCGTTGTGGTAGCCTTGTTCACTACCTAAAACGGCTGTCGACAGTCTCATTATGCAGCACTCCTTAAGTCTTCCAGGCGGTGCGTTACAACAGTAGCTTGCGCTACGGTCTTCGCTTTGCTGGCGTACAGGTGGATTTCACAGTGCCAGCTGAAGCCACGGATCTCGTCTTCCTTCGAGAAGTAAGTACGAGGTTCCACAACAACACGGCCGGCAAAACGGTCACGGCAGTAATCATTGATGCGCTCGTTAGAGCGCTCGATGAACTGCTGGTTGGTCAGTTGCGCATTGCCGGTCAGCTCACGCCAAACCCGCGCACAAACCTTGTTGAGTTCAACCGCGATTTCCATGGTGATCACGTCATTCAGCACGCTGGTGTCGTCATCGAAAACCGTTTGGTAAGCGGCAAAGAAGTCGCTCTTCATACCGTACGATTGTGCATAGATCAGACCGGCAGCCCAATCTTTGTTACGTATGGTGTCTGAACGGTAGGTGTTCTTAAACCCTTTGAGGTAACCCACCAGGTTATTCGGATTCACGTCGTACGCCTGCTTCTGCTTCAGGATGCCGTTAGAGGCACCAGCAAATTTAGCACGTTTCTTCGCGATTTCCAGAGTACCCGGAACCAGGTAAGGATAGTTAGAACCGATCAGGTAACCAGAGTCACCCACTACAATGGCACGGCAACAGGCTGTACCGTACACGACTGATTCTGGATACAGTCGAGCGGCAGTCCGCAGCGCAATGGCCATAGAGCTATCTTCAGCCAGGTTGTTTTGTGGTTGAGTGATGTCCTGCGTGGCTAAAGCCAAGTGCACGTCTTTACGCACACCCATCACACGACACATTGCTTTCTTCGTGTCTAACGAGAAGCCAGCGTCATAGAACGCACTGAACGGGAACCGGAACATATCACGATAGTGAATATCGCCATCACCGAAGCTCAGGAACTGTTCGCGCACGGCTTCGTCGAAGGCAGCAAACGACATAGTGCCATCACCACCACCTAAAGCGTAATAGGTCGCAGTTTCGGCTAACTCAGGAGCACCGTCCATTGCACCTTTCAGTACGAATGAGTGGTATGGATTACCCGACATGTCTTTGGCACTGAAGATATTGATCAGGAACTTCGCTTCTGGATCTGCTGGCAAGCCAGACAGTAAACGTTCAGCGCCGTACAAGGCAGTCAATACCGCATCGAGGTCCTGATGATAAACTTTGATGTCACCAAATGGTGCTTCACGGCCAATAGATTCATCTGTCCAGGCAGCTGGTGCTACACGGTCGATAAACAGTTCAGATTCAACCCGCGTATTCAGGGCTTTTGGATTAAAGGCAAATTCCTGATAACGCAGACCACTGGTTGTTGGTTTCACAACAGGAGATGACTTCGAGTCTGGACGTTCCACAAACTGCAAACGGAAGATATAAGAACTTTGCTCTAAGGCTAATTCGTCATCTAACGGATCGTTTTGGTCGTGGATGTTTGGAGCCCAAACACGCAGGCCAGTATTGTTACCGTAAGAACCAAAGGTTGGTAACCGCAGTTCCATAATCGGATAGATCGTAGACTGAGTCACGCCATCCACTAAGGTACCTACGCGCTGAGTCGCTTCGCCGAAGTCCTCAGTTGACTTAGCAATGACCCACTGACCAATGAAACCTGGTACGGTAGTGCCAGTTTCAATCAGTTCACCGTTGGTGTTGTATTTATAGGCGCCAGTTGTAGTACGCTCATATTGAGGTACTAAGGTCGGCAGTAATTCGATCGCCAGCAATAAAGAAGCTGGATCCGGCGCGTCCGCTGGGCGGAAGCGTTGTACGAACATCGCATTACCTTCAGCATTGATCTCAGTCATAAACACAGTGTTATGATTGACAAAAGGGCCGCGGAAATTAAATGTTTCAGCGCCGTACAGATCCACCAATGACTCACCAACAACCAGCTGCGGTGTCAATGGGCCCTTTTGGGCATAGGTGAAAAAGTGAGGCAAATGCTGCGGAATATCTTCAGTGGCCACCGGCAAGGTCCTTGCGGACTGGTCGTTAAACCCCTGAATGATAATCTGCGGCGCAGCTGTTCTAGGCTGGGTCATCGCGAATACTCCTGGTAAGGATTGTATGGTTCCGTGTAATCACGTCATAGTATCGGTAAAAAGATACGTTGACGGGGGATAAAATTTAGTGTTAATAAGGCAGCACACTCATGTTTAATTCGCCATATTCGACGACTGTGACAAGTGGTCATCAGATCAACAAAATTCAATTGCAATTAGAACAAGCACTGGTTGAAGGTCGATTATTTCATCCGGTGGTAAAAGACGTTCCTTCGCTCTACGCTGTTTATGGGAAAGATCCCATGGTCAGTCAGATCGAAGCCTTCACTCACCCAATCACGATCGATCGCCAAGGTAAGGAAATTACCGTCGTAGACTTACGCGCTTATGGCACTCAAGTCAGCGTGGCTGAGCTTGGGTTACAAGTCGCCAAAGTAGGTCCTGCGGCACTCCACGTGAAACAGGCCCTCTTACAAATAATTTGGCGTCAAAGTCCTGATTCCTTCTTACCGCTGATTGATTTGCCTCTTGCCGTATACGCCAATTGGGTTAGCGGAGCGATTGCTCGTCAGTTGAATCTCGACCCGATGACAAACATCGACGTGCGAATTTTATCTGGATGGTTCTTCCTCTGTCAGTTCCTCGACAAGGCCGAATTTGAACGCACTGCCACTGAAGATCAAAAGATCTCTAAGGCTACGAAATTGGCGCGCACGTTACGGGTACCTATTGAGAACGTAATGCAATCGATTGAACGGGTTGGCTTCATTGAAAACCTGTTCGCGTTTGCAGAAGCGTTAAAAGGTCTGGCGTCAACTCGACTGGATCGCATGAACGTACTGATGCTTCAACAGATGTTGGGTGGCGGTTGGTTTGGTGCCGCAAACGTCCGGGAAATGGTTGGCGTTGCAATTGAATTCCCACCGCAGTTCTTTGGCATGGTACATAGTGCAGCTACTGAAGCTTTCTATAAGAAAGCGATTATCGCCGAAGTGGTGCTGAAACAACAATACAAAGACAACTTCCGTCGCTTTGATATTGGCATGCAACAACTTTTGGATCAAGCAAAGGAGTAAACGATGTTAAACACCTTAGTCAAGCATGCGCTGGCTAATGTTTGGTGTACACCGTTTCAAGACGCTCAAGCGTTGATTGGGCTTTCACGGGCTACCGCTTATGGCGGGGCCCGTGACTATGTCTCTATTCAGAAACAGCGCATCAAATTACCTACAGCCACGGAACGTTATCACGTTTATCAAATTGGTCAGAATAACCCTGGACAATTCGAGCTGGACATTCCTCAATCTGAGTGGTTCTCATTAAGCGACGTGTGTCAGAAGCTGAAGAAGATTGTCGAGCTTTACACAGTTGCTGGCGAAAGCTTTTGTCGCAAAGAAGCTTTCATTATTTACACCCAAGCAAAAACGTTTTTAATTGCGGTAAGGTTACACAAGCATACTGCGGATTTAAATTTGCAGACGCTCTATTTCAGAACTTACAGCAATGCTTTTTACGATTCGGTTCGTAGTGCTGGTGTGGTGGATGCAATTAAAACAAATGGTCGGATTGTGGAAACACTCCACCAGTCCGTTTTATTACAGAACGAATTCCACACTTGGCGAGCAAAGCCGGAAGGTTACGCATACGCGTTCCACAATGGCCGCTACGTCCATGACTTCACTCCGAATATGGTAAAGGGTGGGGATAGTGTCGAGTACGTCTACGATGCGGCTATTTATCGGGTCGTGGATTTACGGTTGAATGATCTGCACACTTTTACGAGTGAGCTGGACACCAAACGTAAGTATTTATTGCATCCGCCTAAGCACCACGGTAAGATCGACTATAAGGATGACTTAGATTTCTGGGTAATCCATAAAGCGGCTGATGGTTCGGTAGATGGCGTGTACTACCACAAGAATGCGATTGATTCCATTCGGATGGTAACACACAACGACTACTCTCTGCCGGTGGGTATCGTCCAGACTTATCTGGATTCAAATCCAGACTGGGATCTCGAGCGAGTGTTCATCCGAATCCATTTCCGTAAGAGTGGTTATGATCGCCCATTGGTCTTTGAACACAATCGCATCCACGAGTTGTATAAACTCACGGATACTGAAATCGTAGCGGCGATGATTGGTTTGGATGCCACAGTTCCAGAATGGCGCGCTGCGACTCTGGAAGCTTCGAACTACCCACGGATCATGCGCTCTCTGCGTGGTCAGATTTCTGGGGTGGAGGTTTACAATGCCTATGGCTATAATGCCGTAGCGGCATTAGTCGCAAATACGCCAAAGCAATTGGTCAATGGGCGCACTCCATTACCACCGGCAGTCATTGCAAATGCCACTGCTTTTGAGTACGATCAATACGGTAAATTGCTGGATTACCGCACTCACGTATTTGGCGAAGAATACGTCGCAGTTAATCCGCTGGCTACTATGGTTGAAGTGGTAGTGGGAGAAGCGAAAGAGTGGTTCAATTATCAGGAACCCACAGGACCCTTTACGATGGATCCATTACAAACGCAACGGTTCTACGTTTGTCGTGTTATCCAGGGCGTGCGTGACAATCAATGGATGGACGTCACCGATGATCCAACCTTCGTGACGATTGCAAATGGCGTAGCTACCTTCACATTCGACCCTGATGCCTTTGTAGTTGGTGTGATGGGTACTGGACATTTCCTTTGCCAGACGTTGGACTTACCGATCGCGGATAACACGATTCACTTTACAATGACTCACAAGGAACCAAACAACCACAAGGTCGGTTGGATTCCTACGGGTAAGTTGGAGTTGTGGTTGAATGGTAGCGCATTGGTCGAGAATATCGATTACTACGTTCAGTGGCCAGAAATCACTATCGTGAACAAGGTGTGGTTGGATACGGCAGTAGCAACGCAGAAAGTCGTAGTGCGGGCACAAGGTCTGTGTAATTCAGATCTAACTCGGGAAGTTACCCAGCAGATTGGTTACGTATTGCATCAAACGCTCAGTATCAACAACAAATACGACTTGCGCGACGACAAGGTTGTGAAGTGTGTTGTTGCTGGTCGCGTATTGGATCGCAGTAAGTTGGAATTTGCTGAGAACCCTATTGCACTCGCCTTGCCCGGTATTGCAGATGGCTCACCCTACTCCATTGATGATCTACCAATCCCAGTCGTGGGGGTGAAACCGTATGACGTGTATTGGTTACGCGACCAATCTCGCTTGGTGGATCAACGAGTAAGCGACTATCTAACTAACCGTTTGCCGGAACACGATTGGACCAACGTGACCCCCATTCCTGATCGATACCCATTGGTGAGTCCTACAGTTGCTGTAATGTTGGCGGACTTACTGGAAGGGCAACTGGAGGCACCGGAGCTTGGTGTGGATAACAACACGATTATTGCTCTGATGGATAACTATCGTCGGTGGCTACAAGTCGATCCTTGTGTGCGCGGCGTTGATGACAACTTCGCGGTTGTACACCCACACCCTTGGCCCGTGGTCATTGAAGTCACTGCTGAACAATACTCGCTGTTAGAAAGAGTGATCTCACTTTATCTCTACGATAAAGTAAGTCTCACGAATTTCTTAGCCATTAGTACAACAGTGCCCGTGGAACCAAACGTTGACCCTTATTGGGAAAACGTGATCTACCAATTGCGCTTTGAAGGTGCTCCGGATTCGGCACAGGTCATTGACGATAAAGAACATCTTTGGGTTGCTAAAGGTGGGGCTAAGTTGGTGGGTACTGGCGATCCAGCTTTTGGAACAATGATTCAGATCAACACCGATCCTGCGATCACTAATACTGACTTCCAAGACCAGGTCGTTACAAACGACACTGCTCTGGCCGATCTGTCTGGTGACTTCACTGTGGAGTTCTGGTTACAGACCAATCAAGCGTCCCACGACAACGTCGAAGTGGTGCTGGACACGAGCTCGCCAGAAGGTGCGAATGGGTTCCAATACCCAACTGGTTGGGTGCAGTTTATGTTGCACTGGGATCGGGGTATTGAGTTGTATGTAGGTATCGATGGTCAATATTACCAGACGATGATCTCTGTAGAGCAGTGTTTGGTATTAGACCAATTGAACCACGTGGCGTGGGTCCGTAAGAATGGTGTGAGTAAACTATTCGTGAATGGTCTCAATGTAACGTCGACGTATATGAATCAGGACTTCCCTTACCAGGATGGTGGTATTGTAGACCCACACGTCTATGGTCCTATCCAGCAATGGATTTTGGGTAAGTGGGCACCGGCAGGTGGCAGTTGGCCAACCCGCAATGTGTGGATGGATAACTTCCGTCTAACCGTTGGTGTGGCCCGTTATGAGTCAACATTTGATCCGGCGGATATTGAGTATCATATCCCGACTTAATCAGGAGTTTTTTAAATGCCGACACTACCTGGCACCCAGCCACTGTTTGAACCAGATCGTGGTTGGAGACAGTGGCACATTAATGAAATTTACGTAGGACCACAAGGCGCAGGTCGGATGGTACCCAACGTAAATGACTTGGTGTTCTTACAAACCCAAAAGCGGTGGCAAATTGTTGTTACGGTTGATCCGGTGAGTTTATTGTCTCGCTTGGAAGACTATGACTTCAATTCACCCGACGAAGGAATTAGCTCAGGAGACATCCTTCTGGGAATCGGTCCTGGTTACACCAGTGAGTCCTATCGTGCCTATTTAGACACGAGCGTATCACCACACACGCTGACACTGGATGACGCAATTCACGCCTACGGCAGTAGCATCAGTCATTACAAAGTATTCCTGGGGACGAATATCTCTAACTCGGGTAATTGTGATTTCCGCGTACTACAACCAGAACAACGAGTTTGTTTCGGAAAACGTACCGATGGAGCTTGCGCAAAACTTGCCTGGCAACCTTGCAGTTAAAGCGTTCAAACCCGGTTTTACCAATCGGGTATTGCAAGATGGCGAGCCGGTCACTGTAGTCACTTATAATGACTTGGGTGAGCAATGTGGTTATGCTCGACTGTTGATTAAGAACTCCCGTTACGTGCGGGCATCTGCGATTAGCACCAAGCACATTGTGAGTATTGGTCTGCGTTCTCCATTCTTATCACAAACCGAAGACAACACGTTGGTGGTTCCACTCAACGTACCAATCTCCGGCGTTGCTATGATGGGTGTGGTAAAGTACTCTGATGGCAGTTCAAAAGACGTTCCAATTGACGGTAATAAAATGTCGTTGTTTGGTTTGGATGCTTATGTGGCGACGATTCTGGGACAGAGTTTGCCCTTGGTGCTGACTTACAAGTTGTCTCCAACTGAAGCAACTCAGCTGGGGGCTAATGGCTTATCCGGACATATCTCAGAATCCTTCTATGTGAAGACGACTGAAGTAGATGGTTCATACACCGTGAAGCTATTTGTCTCTCCTTACTGGGTAGACGAAGTAACTGGCTGGAAGATGGACTATTTCCTTTACGACTTGGATCGTGGCGAGTACTATTACGCCACACCACACGTAGAAGCAGCAGCTAACTCACGCCCATTTGATCCGCTGTTGTACAACACGACACAACGCATTACCGTGTCTGTGGATTTGGATAAAATCGATTCTCGCCTTGCGAAGTATCGACACGCCCAAACCTTTGACATCGCGTTAATGGGTAATGGTTTGGAAGATCGTACGCCGTGGTTGATTAACTACGACGCCGGTCAAGAACCGACGTATGGTGCTAATCTGAAAGCAGTGTTAACGTTTAACCAGATTAGCGATTGGACAGTAAACATTACTTGTGGTCAATCTAACTTGAT
>Ga0114982_1001076_pt1 | contig 13909 bp, 15 predicted proteins | sample Shrwel_input2_FT_FD_87183 | JGI IMG/M metagenome (GOLD analysis project Ga0114982, IMG submission 87183) | Subsurface microbial communities from deep shales in Ohio, USA - Utica-3 well 1 S input2 FT | ecosystem: Environmental > Aquatic > Deep subsurface > Shale gas/oil reservoir > Produced... | reverse complement strand
CCGATACAAAAGTTTGCAAAAATATTCCCTAAGAGTTCATCGTTACTCACTTGTCCTGTTATTTCTCCAAAATAATACAAGGCTTGTTTGATGTCAATTGCCATTAAGTCAGAGGGAAGATTGGTCTGCATTCCGTATTTTACTTTCTGAATTTCTTCTAAGGCTTTTAACAACGAATCGTAATGTCTGGTATTGGTTACAATAGTTTCGTTATTGTGTAAAGCACCAGTATTTACGAAGGATAATAAGGTGTTTTTTAATGTTTCGATACCCGTTTTTTGCTTTGCCGAAATGGTTTCAAGTGTAACGTTTAACGATTCAAGTTGTTCGCGTATTACTTGTATGTTTTCTTCAGAAAGCAAATCAACTTTATTAATAACAATAACAATAGGCTTTAAAGGATATTTATTTTTGACTTTTTCTAATTCGATTTTTATTGCATCCAATTGTCCAGCTTCCATTATCCAACTTCCATCAAATAAGTACAACACAACCTGTGCTTGTTCCATTTTTTCGAAGGTTTTTTGAATACCGATGCTTTCTACCACATCTTTGGTTTCTCTAATTCCTGCGGTATCAATAAATCGAAAGCCAATACCATTAATAACCAATTCATCTTCAATGGTATCTCGAGTGGTACCTGCAATATCGGAAACAATAGCGCGTTCTTCATTGAGTAAGGCATTTAATAGTGTCGATTTTCCTACGTTAGGTTCTCCAACGATAGCGACAGGAATACCGTTTTTAATGACGTTTCCTACGGCAAATGAATCAATCAATCGTTTGAGTACAAATTCGATTCGGTTTAATAAATCGTTAAATTGACTTCTATCGGCAAATTCTACATCTTCTTCGGCAAAATCTAATTCCAATTCAATTAGCGAGGCAAAATTTAAGAGTTCTTCACGTAGTTTGGCGATTTCATTACTAAAACCACCTCGCATTTGGTTCATAGCAATTTGGTGTGCCGCTTCATTATCAGAAGCAATCAAATCAGCCACTGCTTCAGCTTGTGACAAATCCATTTTTCCGTTAAGGAAAGAGCGAAGTGTAAATTCTCCCGCTTGTGCCATGCGACAGCCGTTGCGAAGCAACAACTGAATAATTTGTTGCTGGATAAAGGTAGAGCCGTGACAAGATATTTCGATAGTGTTTTCACCGGTATAAGAATTACTTCCTTTAAAAATGGAAAGCAATACTTGGTCTAAAACTTTAGTACCATCTACAATATGTCCCAAATGCAACGTGTGTGATTTTTGTTTGGTAATGTCTTTTTGGTGTATAGATTGAAAGACTTGAGAAGCAATGGTAATGGCTTCACTTCCCGAAATTCTAATGACGGCTATGGCACCTGCTCCCGAAGGAGTGGCTAAGGCAACGATGGTATCGTGGTGATTCATTTTTTAACTATCTTGTATGGCAAAGGTAAGCATTTATAAATGTTCAGTAAAAAAGAACCAAATTCAAAATTTTAAGCCATTAAAACTTCTCAAAAACACCTAATCCAAACAAGGCAAAGTCGTATTTTGCGGGATCATTTGGATCTAATTTTCGAAGATTACAGTCTAATTCAGTCAAGGCTTTGGCATCATTTTGCTTTCTGGTGAGAAGTTGCAGTTTACGGGCTACATTTCCCGAATGAACGTCAAGCGGACAGGAGAGGGAAGAAGTGGGGATGCTTTTCCATATACCTAAATCAACTCCTTTGTTATCTTGTCGGCAAAACCATCTTAGCATCATGTGCAAACGTTTTGCAGCCGAACCATTCATGGGGTCCGAAATATGCTTTTGAGTTCTTAATTGATGCGGAATTTCAAAAAAGAGTTGTTTAAATTCAGAAATGGCTTTTTGAGTAGAATTACTCTCTATATTTTTGCTAAAAACGCTTTCTAAGCCGTTATGATGGGCGTAAATGTTTTGTAATCCTTTTATGAATCCTATAAAGTCGGTTCCATTAAAAGTGCGATGCACAAAATTTTTAAGCATTTCTAAATTTTCTTCAGAGTGTGACATTACAAAATCATAAGGAGTATTTCCCATGAGTTCTATCATTTTTTGGGCATTACCAATAATCATTTTCCGGTTTCCCCAAGCAATGGTCGCAGCTAGAAATCCTGCAATTTCGATATCTTCTTTGATCGAAAATTGATGTGGAATTTGAATAGGATCACTTTCGATGAAATTCGGATGGTTGTATAAATCAGCCTTTTCGTCCAGAAATTCTTTTAATTCGGAAGCATTCATTATACGGTTTCTGCAATCACCACAATATTATTAATGTCCTTGATATTACCATCAACGATAGTAATTTTTCGATCGGCCATGTTGGCTAACTCTTCATTATGCGTAACAATGACAAAGGTTTGGTTGAGTTCGTTACGGAGTTTAAAAAACAATTGGTGTAAGTTTTCTGCTGAAAGTGTATCTAGATTTCCTGAAGGCTCATCGGCAAAAATCACTTTAGGTTTGTTAATCATGGCTCTGGCTACAGCCACACGTTGTTGTTCTCCTCCGGATAGTTCATTGGGTTTGTGGTGCAATCTGTGATCAAGTCCAAGATAAGTCAATAAACGCTCGGCTTCAGCTTCCACTTCTTTTTTAGGGCGGTTGGCAATAAAACCGGGAATACATACATTTTCAAGTGCTGTAAATTCGGGTAACAGTTGGTGAAACTGAAAGATAAAACCCAAGTTCAGGTTTCTGAATTTCGACAATTCTTTGTCATTCATTTTCAGTACATCTTGTCCGTTTATTTCAAGGGAAGAAGTCAAATCAACTCCTTTTCGGTTTTTAAAACTCGGTTTGTCTAAAGTCCCCAGAATTTGCAAAAGTGTTGTTTTTCCTGCACCTGATGCTCCTACGATAGATACAATTTCTCCGGTCTTGATTTGAAGGTTAACGCGTTTTAAAACTTTTAACTGACCAAAATATTTATGAATATTTACTGCATTTATCATTTGAGAAGTATTTACACAAATAAACAAAGAATTTCATTCAACATCAAATAAAGTTTTGTTAATAGCCCGCGAGGTTGTGAAGCATTTAATTAAATTTGAGAAAAAGTGCAATGAAAAATCTATTAATAGCGGTATTGTCATTTTTGTCAATTAGTTGCGAATCGAAATCAAAAAATATGGAAAAAATGGAATCTGCTACTATGAACCTTACCATTGGAAAAGAGATAGCTATTTTGGCAGGAGGTTGTTTCTGGTGTACCGAAGCGGTATTTTTAGAACTAAATGGAGTGGAGAGTGTCAAACCAGGTTATATTGGAGGTAAAACTGAAAATCCTACCTATGAGGATGTTTGCTCTGGTTATAGCGGACATGCCGAAGCCATTAAGATTATGTTTGATCCTTCTAAAATAACTTATGGAGAATTATTGGAAGTTTTTTTTGCGACTCACGATCCTACAACGATTAACCGACAAGGAGCCGATGTGGGTTCGCAATACCGAAGCGAAATTTTTACCACCAATGCGCAACAAAAAGAACTTGCAGTAGCTTACATTAAATTACTGAATGATGAAAATACCTACGGTAAAAAAGTGGTGACCAAAGTATCGGATGCTCCGACTTTTTATGTAGCAGAAAACTATCATCAAAATTACTACAATCAAAACAAAGAAAAGTCCTATTGTACTTATGTCATTACGCCTAAAGTAGATAAAGTACGTGAAAAATTTAAGGATAAACTGAAAAAATAACTTGGCATTAGATTTGCTGATAGAATGGTATTAATTTAACTTAAATGACAAAAGAGATTCAAATTGAAGTAAAAGCATCGCCAAAAAAACAAGCGACTACTTCAAAATTAATTTTAGGGTTATTGTTTGATTTTATAGGAATGTTGTCCTATGTTGTACCGGCATTTGCAGAAACGATTGATGTCATTTGGGCGCCCATTTCAGGAATGCTATTAGTGGCTATGTACAAAGGAACAATTGGTAAAGTTGCTGGGGTTATTGGAACGTTAGAAGAATTAATTCCGTTTACAGATATTATACCCACTTTTACCTTAACGTGGCTGTATGAGTACTATTTAGATCAAAAGAATAAAGCAATTTAATCTTGAGTCCAGAAGAAATTCTGGATTTTTTATGATTTAAAAATAAAACCCAATCCCATAGATTTTAGCATTCTTTTTCCAAATTTGAAGAAGAATTCCGATTGACCAAATAGGTAGCCAAATCCCATTAACATAAACGGATATAGCGGTAACACCAAAACAAGAAGAATGATGTAATACAAAGACCAATGTAGATTTTCTTTAGATAAACCCAAAAACCCCATTAAGTAAGCAGAAATTTTAGCAGAAAGCGAACCGTTTATAGCAAATACAATAAAAATAATGGCTAATTGCCAATTGGATTGTATTCCCCAACGTTCTTTTAATTTCGTCATACGACAAATATAAAAATTTAACGAGAAGGGACAATGCCCCAAAGGTTTTGTTTGTAAGTATTTTGAAAGTAAATCATGTAATTATAAATTAAATAATTTACTTCATAACCATAGTGAATGTTTGGGTCGTAATTGATTTGCATTTCATATAAACTGGGATTAAAACGTTGGGGCTGTAAAACACGAGTATTCCATTCTTGCACATACCATTGGTTTCTATTTTCTAAATAAGTTTCCGAATGATAGCCTCTTGGAAAAGATCTACTGTTTAACCAAGTCGTAAAACCGGGATCAATAATAGTGACTTCATATTCAATCGCATCATTGGCAATTTTTACGGTATCACCTTTTATAACTTTCGCATTGGCCTCTTGATTGGATTTATCGTCTAATGGTTTGGTTTTGCAACCAATGGACATAATCAGAAATCCTATACATAAAGCAAAAATTTTCATAATACAAAGATTTAGTATTTATTTAGAAAGCAAAAACCGTGCATTTCAACACGGTTTTTAAATATTTTATTTTCCAAAAAGTTTTCCAAGCAAACCACCAAGTCCTCCTTTTTTGGTTGCAGCTGTTACGGCATCACCCAAACCTAATTGACCGTCGCCGTCCTGATCTAAAACAGATGTCAAAATAGAGCCTCCCATTGAAGGTGCTTGAGCTTCTTGAGTTTGTCCACCACCTAAAAGACCACCTAATAATCCGCCTAAATCACTTCCGCTTTGAATATTGCTACTTTTAGCTTTATTTGCTAAAAAGGCCATTAAAATAGGAGCAGCCATTTTTAGAATCATTCCAACTTTATCAGAACTTACACCAGTGTTTTGACTTAATCCCGCTTCAATATTGGCTTGATCTCCACCCAAAACATGACCTAAAATTTTCCCACCGTCTTCAGGATCTATTCCACCGCCTAAAAGACCACCAAGATTGTCCAGTAAACCACCATCGTGTTTGCCACCAAGTAGGGCTCCTAATAATCCGCCAGCGCCTTGTTCGGTTTGAGTGTTGTTTTGCATAGCGTTCACCAATGTTGGTAAGGCCGAAGTTAATACCGATGAAGTTTCTCCTTCAGTAGTACCGGCTTGATTCCCAATTCCGCTGATAATTTGTTTTCCTAAATCACTATTGATTAAATCTAAGATTCCTGCCATTTTAGTTTTTTGTTAGTTAATAAACTAAAAGTACAAAAAAATATTTTAAATCTCGTGCTTTAATAAGGTGATTATCTGCTCGGCCAGTTCAGTTCCAATCCTGTCTTGTGCTTCAACTGTTGCAGCCCCAATGTGTGGTGTCATACTAATATTAGGGTGCATTAACAACTGAACGGCAGGAGTGGGTTCATTCATAAAAACATCCAATCCGGCAAAAGCAACTTTCTTAGAATCTAAAGCCTCAATTAAATCCACTTCATTGATAATTCCACCTCTTGAGCAATTGATTAATCCCACACCATCTTTCATACTGTCTAATTCTGCTTTGGCAATTAAATAGCCTTTTTGAGAAGGAACATGAAGCGTGATAAAATCGGAATGTTTTAGTAATTCTTCTACTGGTTCGGTAGCAATTTCAAGATCGATGAATTGATCGTTGTAGAATTCAACTCTAATTTGTGCTTTCCCGACAAAACTGTCTGAAGCAATAACTTTCATTCCTAGTCCCAATGCCATTTTAGCTACGGCCTGACCAATACGCCCAAAACCAATAATACCGATGGTTTTTCCGCGAAGTTCAATTCCGTTGGCATAGGCTTTTTTCAAACCATCAAAATTAGTATCGCCTTCAAGTGGCATATTTCTGTTGGAATCGTGTAAAAAACGAACACCTGAAAATAAGTGTGCAAATACCAATTCAGCTACCGAATTAGAAGAAGAAGCTGGTGTATTTATGACATGAATGTCTTTGGAAATAGCATAATCTACATCAATATTATCCATTCCTACACCGCCACGACCAATAATTTTTAGGGATGGGCAAGCGTCTATGATGTCTTTTCTTACTTTGGTAGCACTTCTAACTAATAATACGGCTACTTGGTTGGTGTTTATAAAATTGGCTACTTGTTCCTGAGCCACTTTGGTGGTAATTACTTCAAAACCGGCATTTTCTAAAAGCGCAATTCCACTTTTTGAAATTCCGTCGTTGGCTAAAATCTTCATTATTATGATAATTTGTTTATTCGTTTAGGTGTTTATTTGATTTTTCGAATTCACGAATCCACAAATTCACAGCAATTATATTTTATTTTCTAAATCTTTCATTACGTCAACTAAAACCTGTACACTTTCAAGTGGTAAGGCATTGTACATAGAGGCACGGTAACCGCCTACGGATCGGTGACCTGTTAATCCGGAGATACCCGCTGCTTTCCATAACTGATCGAAAATTTCGGTATGTGATTTGTCATTTAAAACAAAAGTAGCGTTCATGTTACTTCTGTCTTCTTTAACGGCAGTCCCTTTGAATAAAGGATTGCGATCTATTTCAGCATAAAGTAAATTGGCTTTTGCTTCGTTGATTTTTTCAATCGCAGCTATTCCCCCCATTTTTTTTAACCATTGTAGGGTTAGGAGTGAAGTATAGACAGCAAATACAGGTGGCGTATTGTACATGCTTTCTTTGTCGATATGCTGTTGGTAATCTAACATGGACGGAATATAACGACTGGTTTTTCCTAAAATTTCTTCTTTTACAATGACCAAAGTTACTCCTGCCGGCCCCATATTTTTTTGTGCTCCGGCATAAATCAAATCAAATTTTGAAAAATCCAGACTTCTTGAAAAAATATCGGAACTCATATCGCAAACTACGGGTATATTCGTTTCTGGAAACGATTTCATTTGTGTGCCAAAAATAGTATTGTTGCTGGTGCAGTGAAAATAATTGGCATCCGAAGGAATGGTATAGTTTTTAGGAATGTGGTTGTAATTTTCAGGCTTCGATGAGGCGATTACCAAGGTTTCTCCAAAATGTTTGGCTTCTTTAATAGCACCGCTGGCCCAAGTTCCCGTATCTAAATAAGCCGCTTTGCCGTTTTCTTTCATCAAGTTATATGGAACCATTAGAAATTCAAGACTGGCTCCACCGTGTAAAAATAAAGCTTGGTAACCTTTGCCTTCTAATCCCAAAAGTTCAAGAGCCAAGGCACGCGCTTCTTCCATTACCGAAACAAAGGCTTTGTCACGATGCGAAATTTCGAGGAGTGACAAATCCATTCCGTTAAAATTAAGAATAGCCTGCGCCGATTTTTCAAAAACATCTTGAGGTAAGATGCAAGGTCCTGCGCTGTAATTGTGTTTTTTCATTGTATAGTTGTTGTGTGTGTTTTTAATTCTTCCCGAATTTACCTGTGCTTCCAGGTTAAAATGCGGTTGATGAATGTGCTCCGGTTTTTCTTTTTGCTTGTTGATAAGCTGTGAAATTTTTGAAGTATCCATGGTTTTTATTTTAAATCAATCAAAAATTGAATAGTGTCTACATTATCGGCGTAATCCCAAAGTTGTGGTTTTTGGGTTTGTCCAAAAGCGATGCTGTTTTCAATTAAATTATTAGAAACGATACATTGAATCATCTCTGTATCGGTCTTTAATCGGTTTTCAACAGTTTTTACATCATCATAGTGTTCATAAAATACTGAAGAAATAGGCGAGGCATAGCTGTTGTCTTCTTTTAAAGTCAGGAATTCGTTGTCTAACAATTTGAATAGACTCATTAAAAAAACCGCTTTGTTATAATCATAATTGTTAGCGTATTTTTCATAATGTATGATGTCTCCGTATTTATAAATAGCTTCAAAAAAAGTTTTGAAATCATAGTCTTTCGGGACAAATAATTTGGAAACATTTCGACATCCGAGTCCGAAATATCTAAAAATATCTTCACCAAGGTTTTCTAAATCTTCTGTGGTTTCGTTTCCATTTAAAACCGCTACCGAATTTCTGCTTTTACGAATAATACTCGGTTTGTCTTTGAAATAAAATTCAAAATAACGAGCTGTATTGTTGCTACCTGTGGCAATTACAGCATCGAAATTCTCTAGTTTTCCTTCGGTAAAAGTGATGCAATTTTGTAATTGCGGTTCAATGGCAATCAAGTATTCTGCTAAAAAAGGCAATAACTTTTGATCGTTGGAAGAAGTTTTAACCACGGCGTGATGTCCAGAAATTAAAACCGATAAAAAATCGTGAAACCCAACCAACGGAATATTTCCGGCAAGTATCAATCCGATTCTTTTGGGCTGTTTCCCAACAATAGTATAAGAAGAAAGCCATTGGGTTAAATTAGCTTCAGTCAATGCATCTGCCCAAGATTGTATAGCAAAATAAACTTGTTCGGGTGTAAACCATCCGTTGTGCGATTGCGATAATTCAATTAATGAAACAAATCGGTCAAAAAAAGCATCATTGTGTTTTACGCTAGGATTTTTGATGTTTTCGGATAAAGAAAACTGATTTAAAAACTTCCCTAGTTCAATAAAAGCATTAATTTTACTAAATTGTGACATTTGTGATTTGCGTATATGTGGTTTACAATGTAATTTTGCACAAAAATAAGATTTTTAGCATTAAGCAGTATGCTTTATGCTATAAGCTTTTTCAAAAATAATTTAGAATAGCTTTTCGCTTATTGCTTAAAGCATAAAACAATAAAAAATGGCGATTATAATAACGGACGAATGTATTAACTGTGGGGCTTGCGAACCTGAATGTCCAAACACTGCAATATACGAAGGAGCTGATGACTGGCGTTGGAAAGACGGAACCAGATTATCAGGAAAACTGATTTTACCGGATGGTACAGAAGTGGATGCGGATGCCGCACAAACACCTGTTTCGGATGAGATTTATTATATCGTACCGGGAAAATGTACCGAGTGTAAAGGTTTTCATGAAGAGCCACAATGTGCTGCGGTTTGTCCTGTTGATTGTTGTGTGCCTGATGATAATCATGTTGAAAGTGAAGAAACACTGCTTAACAGACAATCATTTTTGCATAATGAATAATAAAAAATCCCGCCTGAGCGGGATTTTTTGTCAAAATAAATGAAGCTATTTATTTCGCAATTAGATATTTTTCTACCGAAACTTTATCGGACTTGGTATTATAGGTTTCTAAGACAAAGTTTCCTTCGCTGTCAAAGTACCCAATAGCATATTTGTTTTTATTGTAATAAATATAGTTGTTGTTAGACGTTTTTCTTAATACAGCATTGTATCGTCCTTCAGGCATTTTCATAATGTAACCTCCTTCATCCGAAGTCAATTCATAACGTTTTCCGTTGTTTATGTAGTACGTTTTCCGTTCAATATCAACCACTTTGGTTTCACCCCCGTTATTAATTGCTGTAGCTTTGGTAACTTCTACAGGATTGTTGGCCATGGGAATGTTTTTTGTTTCCGCTTTTTCTTTTTCCTCTTCTACACCTACTTTTTGTTCTTCACGAGTGACCTCAGATTTAACTAATTTTTTCTCCCCTTGTGAATCCTTAACAGTTGTTACTGTAGTTTTAACTTCGGTTTGTACATTTTTGTTCTGTGCTTGTATATTTAAAGTAAATACTACTGCAAGCATTCCTAAGATTGTAGTTTTCATAACTTTATTTTTTATAATTATGTATTACAAATTTAGAATAGGGAGAGGCTAGATGTTTTACAAGATTTTTAAGAAGTGTTATAGAATTTTTAGATAATGCATAAAAAAACTCCGTCTAGTTCTAAAACGAGACGGAGTTTAATTTTATTTCGAATACTCAATTATTCTTGCATGGTGTGATACACGTTCATCACGTCATCGTCCTCTTCAATTTTTTCTAATAATTTTTCAACATCTGCTACTTGCTCAGGTGTTAATTCTTTGGTGATTTGAGGAATTCGTTCGAAACCTGAAGATAAAATCTCGATGTTTCTGTTTTCCAATTCTTTTTGAATAGCACCAAAACTTTCAAACGGCGCATACATTAAAATACCGTCTTCATCAGCAAAAATTTCTTCCACTCCAAAGTCAATCATTTCCAATTCTAATTCTTCTACATCTTGCCCTTCAGCAGGAATTCGGAAATTACAGGTATGGTCAAACATAAATTCTACCGAACCTTGTGTTCCCATTGTTCCGTTACATTTGTTGAAGTAACTTCTAATGTTGGCAACAGTTCTATTGTTATTATCGGTAGCAGTTTCAATTAAGATAGCAATTCCGTGAGGCGCATAACCTTCAAATAAAACTTCTTTAAAGTTGGCCGTATCTTTATCCGATGCTTTTTTGATAGCGCGTTCTACGTTATCTTTTGGCATGTTGGCCGATTTCGCATTTTGAATAACCGCTCTCAAACGTGAGTTGGTCTCAGGATTTGGTCCGCCTTCTTTAACGGCCATTACGATATCTTTTCCTATTCTTGTAAACGTTTTAGCCATTGCTGACCAACGTTTCATTTTACGTGCTTTTCTAAACTCGAACGCTCTTCCCATTTCTAAGAATATATTTTATTTGTATGTTTCTATAAATTTGATTGCAAAAATAAAACTATTAATGCATTTTGCCAAGAAAGGAGGCTTTTCGAACCTCCTTTTTTGAAACTATTTTTTATAAAATGGCAATTTCACTACTTTTGCTGCGATATCTTTATTTCGTATGCGAATAAAAATTTCAGAATCAACAGTCGATAAAGCAGTAGGAACATAACCCAATCCGATTCCTTTATTCATGGAAGGTGATTGTGTTCCTGAAGTTACAACTCCGATTACAGTTCCGTTAGCACCCACAATTTCATAATCATGACGCGGAATTCCTCTTTCTGTTAATTCGAAAGCGACTAATTTACGGGTAACGCCTTCTTCTTTTTGTTTTTTAAGATTGGTTGAATTGGTGAATTCTTTATCGAATTTGGTAATCCATCCCAATCCTGCTTCCAATGGGGAAGTGGTATCGTTAATGTCGTTTCCGTACAAACAAAAGCCCATTTCCAAACGCAAAGTATCACGAGCCGCTAATCCAATTGGTTTGATTCCGAAAGCAGCACCTGCTTCAAAAACTTTGTTCCAAATGGTTTCGGCATCTTCATTTTTGAAATAAATTTCAAATCCACCTGAACCGGTATAACCAGTCGCAGAAACGGTTACATCTTTTACTCCTGCAAATTCTCCAATTTGGAAAGAGTAGTAAGGCATGTTAATCAAGTCAATTGAGGTTAACGATTGCATCGCCTCCGCAGCTTTTGGACCTTGAATGGCTAACAAAGAATAACCATCAGATAGGTTTTGCATATCCACTCCCAAGTCGTTGTGAGCCGAAATCCAGTTCCAGTCTTTTTCAATATTAGAAGCATTAACCACTAACATATAATGATTATCGGCAATTTTATACACGATTAAATCATCTACAATTCCGCCTTCATTGTTGGGTAAACAAGAATATTGTGCTTTACCATCAACTAATTTAGACGCATCGTTTGACGTTACTTTTTGAATCAGTGCCAACGCATTTTCTCCTTTTAAAAAGAATTCTCCCATATGGGAAACATCAAAAACACCAACTCCGTTACGAACCGTTTCGTGTTCTATGTTAACTCCTTCATATTGTACCGGCATATTATACCCTGCAAACGGAACCATTTTAGCTCCTAAACTTTCGTGAACGTGCGTTAATGCTGTATTTTTCATTACTATGTGTTTGTTTATTTTAGACGGCTAAAGTAATTATTTTTTATGGAGTAAAAAAAGAGATTTTGTGATAAAAAGGAGTGTTGATATTATCTGAATTATTTCTTGTTTTTTAATCTCATTTTACGGAATTTTGACGCTCAATTAAACAACTAAAATGGATACTGCACATTATATTAGTTCTGATGTCTTTTCATTAGAATTACTTCAAGAAATAATCTCTCAAAATTTAAAATTAGCTTTATCGGAAGAAGCACGAATCAATATCGAAAAGTGCCGTGCGTATTTAGATAAAAAAATGGCTTCGCAAGGTGAACCGATTTACGGAATTAACACTGGATTTGGATCGTTATGCAATGTGAAAATTTCAAACGAAAATCTTTCTAAGCTTCAGGAAAATTTAATGAAATCACATGCTTGTGGTACAGGTGATGAAGTGCCTCACGAAGTGGTGAAGATTATGTTATTGCTAAAAATAAAATCATTGAGCTACGGACATTCTGGAGTGCAATTGCAAACAGTAGAACGTTTGGTCGATTTTTATAATAATGATATTTTGCCGGTAGTGTATACTTTGGGTTCACTTGGTGCTTCCGGAGATTTAGCGCCTTTGGCACATTTGTGTTTACCATTAATTGGAGAAGGAGAAGTGTATGTAGATGGTTTCCGTCAGCCGGCTTCAAAAGTGTTGGAAAAAATGGGTTGGAAACCTATAGTTCTTCAATCGAAAGAAGGATTGGCATTACTGAATGGAACTCAGTTTATGGGAGCCTACGGATGTTTTACGCTGTTAAAAGCCATGAAATATTCGTATTTAGCGGATGTTATTGGAGCGATTTCATTGGAAGGTTTCGACGGAAGAATTGAGCCTTTTAATGAATTGATTCATATGGTTCGTCCGCACAAGGGACAAATTGTAACGGCACAACGTTTTCAAGATTTATTAGAAAATAGTGAAATTATTTCGCAACCTAAAAAGCACGTTCAAGATCCGTATTCCTTCCGTTGTATTCCGCAAGTACATGGTGCCTCAAAGGACACGATCGATTATGTGAAGAAAGTATTTAAAACCGAAATCAATTCGGTGACCGATAATCCTAATATTTTTGCTGAAGAAGATTTAATTATTTCGGGCGGAAATTTCCATGGGCAGCCATTGGCTTTAACGTTAGACTTCTTAGGTTTAGCTTTGGCAGAATTAGGAAATATCTCTGAACGAAGAACCTACCAATTAATTTCAGGATTACGTGATTTACCAGCTTTCTTGGTGAGTGATCCAGGATTGAATTCAGGTTTTATGATTCCTCAATATACTGCAGCGAGTATTGTAAGCCAAAACAAACAATTGGCAACACCAGCTAGTATTGATAGTATTGTGTCGAGTAATGGACAAGAAGATCACGTTTCGATGGGAGCCAATGCAGCTACAAAATGCTTGAAAATCATGGAGAATTTAGAGCGTATTTTAGCTATTGAATTGATGAATGCCTCTCAAGCGATTGAGTTTAGAAGACCTTTAAAATCGAGTGAATTTATAGAAATGTTTATCAAGTCTTACAGAGAAGAAGTACCATTGGTAAACGAAGACCGCATTTTACATTATGATATTGAAAAATCGATTGCTTTCTTAAATAGTTTTCAAATTGAAGATTTAGAGTAGTTTTTTAATTAGAGTAGTTTTTAAACTAAGCTCTTTTAATAAAAATTTAAAAAAATAATTTTGTTTGAGTCTTTTCAAAAGATTTTTATATCTTTGCGCCAGAATTCAAAGAAACACATGAAAAATTCAGTTATCATTCCTTCAATTAGTATTGCAATTGTGATTATCACATCTGCAACAGGGAT
>Ga0114982_1001075_pt1 | contig 13909 bp, 5 predicted proteins | sample Shrwel_input2_FT_FD_87183 | JGI IMG/M metagenome (GOLD analysis project Ga0114982, IMG submission 87183) | Subsurface microbial communities from deep shales in Ohio, USA - Utica-3 well 1 S input2 FT | ecosystem: Environmental > Aquatic > Deep subsurface > Shale gas/oil reservoir > Produced... | reverse complement strand
CTATTTAATAAAAGATTATAATTAAAATATAAATACAAATATTATGGATACAATGATGGAACCAGCGCATGACGTGATTAGTTTACCTTCCCAAGGTAGATTCTACAAAAATAAAAAATCAACCGTTAAAGTGGCTTATTTGACCGCTGCTGATGAAAATATCTTGACCTCACCAAACCTTTTACAGAATGGTAAAGTTATTGATGTTTTATTAGATAGAAAAGTTATTGACCAAGAGATTAAACCAGGTCAAATGCTTTCTGGGGATAAAAATGCAATCTTATTCTTTTTAAGATCTACAGGTTACGGTGAAATGTACCCAGTTGAACTTACAGACCCTAAGACTGGTGTTAAATTTGAAACGGAGATTGATTTAAGTCAATTTGTTTCAAAAGAGATTACACTGGAACCTGATGAAAATGGTGAATGTGATTTCTTTTTACCTAGAACTAAGAAGAAAGTTAAATTTAGATACTTAACAGCTGATGAAGATGAAAAATTAGTTAAAGAAGATGAAGCTAGACGTAGAAAATTAGGTACTAACGCTATTTCACAGTTATTAACAATGAGATTAGCTGCACAGATTACTGAAATTGAAGGTTCTAGAGATAGAGCACAGATTCAAGGGTTCATTGATCAAATGCCTGTTAGTGATTCTGGTCTATTACGATAGTACATTAATGACAATGAACCTGGTTTAGATTTGGACATTAATATACAAGCACCTAGTGGTGAATTTTTTTTTGGTGAACTTCCAATTACCTCAAAGTTTCTTTGGCCCTACCTCGACTTATAAGAAAGACGTTCTTTACGAATTCTATGTCCTTATAAAACATGGTAATTTTAGTTACGCTGATATACTACATATGCCAGTATACGAAAGAAGGGCTTTTATTGATATTCTGATGGATGAAAACAAAAAAGTTAAAGACCATAGAGAAAGAGAACAAGCAAAAGCTAACTCTAAAAGAAAATAAAACTAAACCCACAATTTCGTGGGTTTTTTTAATTTAAAACTATTTATAATAAACAATAAAAGCTCATGTCAATAGAAAAAATAAAACAACGTATTAAAATGATCGAAGATAATGATTTTAGTACAATCAATGAAATAGACGAAAAGCCTGGACAATATACAAAACAGGATTTTGATGCAATAGCAAAGGGTGGTGAAGCTGGCGATACTTTCGCAAGATTAGGTTCAGCTGGAGCATATGCTAAAAGTGCTGAGAAAAATATTAAATCTGCTTTTTCTGGTGGGTCTGATAAAGTTATTGTTGGTGATTTATTTCAATTACCGAGTGATTATGAGTCTTACGTTTTTCCAATATATAAATTATTAAAAAAATATAATATTTTAACTGACGATTTAGATGATATTACATTTAAAGCTGTAGTTGGTTATAAACCAGAGCGTGCTAGAAATTTTAAAATTAATAATAGATTAGTTTTACAAACAAGCAGAGAAATTGATTTTTTATTTTATAGTGAAATCTCCAGTGTTTCAAAGAACTCAACTTCTAAATTATTAGAAATGAGTATTAATTTATCAATTTTTGCTTCTAAACAAGGCACTGACATTACTAACTTTATAGATGAGTTAGATAATAATAAAACTACATACGGTATAAGTGACATAAGTAACGTGAGCGGTGCAAAATATTTAATAAAATTTAAGTAATGGCTCAAGGCGATTTATTTACTAACTTAATGGAAGGTTCTGGTGTTTGGAATGAAGCGCTTAGGAACAACGTTATATCTATGGAACGTCTAAAAGAAATTCAGGAAGAAATTGCTGAACAACAAATGGACATTTACAGCACCAAAAGAGATATGTTAAAATCCGATTACAAGGGTGCTAATGTGATGAAGAGAATGGTTAGTTCTGGTGCTAAGATAATGTCTCAAACTGATAAAATTAAGAAAGCAAAAAAAGATATAGCGTCAACTGAAAATGATTTAATAAGAATACAAAAAAAGATACATGAAGCTCAAAAACTAGGTAAAGACTCCGAAGCAAAATCATTAAAAAAACAATACAATGCAATCCAAATTAAAAACCAAAAAAACTTAATTGGTTTAAAACAAATGCGCCAAACAATACCAGTACTGGGTAAACTTAGTGCTAAGGGTGGATTAGTGGGTGGAATGGCTGATACTCTTATAGATGGTATTGGTGGTATTGCGGGTGCGATACCCGTTATCGGTTCAATTGTTAGTGGATTAATTACTGTTGGTAAAACTATAGTAAATTTAGTATTAGCACCGCTTAAAGCAGCGTTTAAGGTATTCTTAGAAATGCAAAGTGCTGTTGGTAATTTATCTGCCGATATTGGATTAACAGCAATCGAGTCAAGATTATTAATGAATAATATGGCTGGATTAGCTTTATCGGCTATGAAGTTTGGTGGTAACATGAAAGATGTTGTTACCGTCATGCAACAATTTAGTGAGATAACTGGTAAAAACAGAATGTTCACTGAAGGTCAAATTGGTAAATTAGTTGAGTTAGGTTTAGGTACTGGTTTAGGTGTTGAAGCGGCTTCCGAAATGGCGGCTAGTTTTGATAATATGGGCATATCGCTTGAAAAAACAATTAATTTAACAGATAAAGCAAGAGGTTTAGCTGCTAGATATAATGTTAACACAACTAAAGTATTAAAAACATATGATGGGTTAGTTAAGAGTTTAACTGGTATTGGGTTTGGTAAAGGTTTAGATAATTTAACAAAGTTAGCCGCAAAAGCGACAGCTATTAGATTTGATATCGTTGGTTCAACCAAAGCATTTGCTGACGCATTCTTTGACCCAGAAAAAGCTGTTGAAGCCGCTGCTAGAATGCAGACGTTAGGTGGTAAATTTGCTGCAAGTTTTGGTGACCCTATGCAATTAGCATTTGAATCAATGAACGACCCAACAGCTCTGGCTGAAAAATTTGCTGGAACCGTTTCTGAAATTGTTAGAAAAGATTCTAAAGGTAATTATTTCATCCCACCAGAAGAAAGAAAATCATTACAAATAGCATCTGAAACATTAGGTCAAAATTATGAAGAAGCTGTTCAAACAGCTATCGAACAAAGAAAGATTGCTGATAAAATGGCTACTTTACAAAAGTCTGGATTCAATCTTATGAATATAAAAGAAGAAGATAGACCAGCCTTAGCTAATTTAATGAACTTAAATGAGAAAGGTCAATACGTAATTAAAAATTCTGCTGGTGTTGATACTTTATTAGAAAACATGACTGATAAGAATGGTTTAAAAGCTATTCTGGATTCGAGAAAGAAAAACGAAGATGCTGCAATTGGTCGTAAGAATATGATGGAAAGACTTGAAATGATTTACGATAGATTTATCATGGGGTTTTCTGGTATATTTACAAAATTATTTGGTAGTTCAGATTTTGATAGTTTCTTAACGATGGTAGAAGCTGCTGGTACTAGTTTAGCTAAATTCATTCATGAAGATATTATGGGTAGCAGTGGTTTATCCGAAACTTTTAAATCAGTTATGGATGCCGCTAAAAGTATTTTTTCAAAAATAACCGCTATTTGGGGTGCAGATGATAACACACCCTTTTTAACAAAAATTGGTGCGACACTTAAAACGTTATTTAGTGAGGTTGCTGTACCAATCATTACAAAAGTAATAGAATTTATAACACCAATATTAAAAGCTGGTATTGGTAAATTATTAGAGATTGTTGGAGATTCGTTACCACTTGGTTTGGGTGATAAAATGAAAAATGCTGGTATTAACATGCAAAAAGAAGCTATTGCAAATACAGGTGCTGGTGGTAGCGTGGTTAAAGGTATGTACGGTCAGAACGCACAATCAGAATTAACCAGTAATATGGCGGGTGATAGTACATTGAGTAATCTTGGAACCAAAACAGCTCTTAAAGCTGGGGAAGGTATTGTTAAAAAAGGTATTGGTAAAGCTGGTGCTAAAATCGGTGCCAAATTTGGTATGGAAGCGGGTGGTAAATTGGCTGGTAAAATGATAGCTAAAAGAATACCTGGTATTGGTTTAATTATTGGTGCGATGGATGCTATATCACAAGTTGCTGAGGGTGATTATGGGCAGGCTGCAATAGCCTTAACTTCAGGTCTTGCATCAACAGTTCCAGGTTGGGGTACTGCGATATCTATTGGTTTAGATGCGGTAAATGCTGGTATTGATATAAATGACGCTTCTAAACAAACCGCTGTAAACACTGGTGGATATAATGACGGTCAATTTTCTATAAATTCAAGTGGAAAAGAATATGTTGGTAAATTTGCTAAAGGAGATATGGTACAGTTTATTCAAGAAAAAGCTTATCAAGATGCTATGTCTAGTATGGGTGGTGGTTCTGGTGGTTCTGGTAGCGTAAATTCTACTGTTGTTAGACATGAAGGTACTGTAACATTACAAACACCAGATGGTAGATTTATAACACATGACCAATTCAATGGAGCTTCAGATATGTTTGGTGCTAGATTGGCTGGCATTGACGAAACTCATAAAGGTGGTTTTGGTAATTATAAAAGTGGAACTAATGACCCTATAACGCCAATATACGCTTAATAATTAATATAAAAAATAGAATTTAAATAAAAAAATGGGTCTTAAAATATTATCAGAAGATTATAGAAAAGAAGTTTTAAAGTTGAACTTAAAAACTCCACCAGATATTGTATTAGGTTTAGTTGATTTAAGTGGCGCTGCTATGTATGCTGCATATTTAGATGCTTTAGGTAAAGACGCTGTAATTAAAACAGATAAAGTTTCAGTTACATTAAAAGATCCAGGAAATATAGTTACAGATTCAATTGTACCAAGAACAACCGATTTAAATAAAAACTTAAAAACACCAAATGATATCAAAACTGGTATTGGTAATTTAACTGGTAGTTCAGCTATTACACAACAATATTTAGCTGGTAGAGGTTTAGATACCGTTATACATGATTTTAATGTTATTAACCCTGGTGATGTTGTGGCTGATTCTGTAGCACCAAGAACAACCATTTTAAATAAAAATATTAAAACACCAAACGACATCACAACTGGTATTGGTGATTTAACAAGCAACGCTGGTTTAACACAACAATATTTAGCTGGTAGAGGTTTAGATACTGTTATAGGTGATAAATCTGTTATTGATCCAGGGACTATTGACACCGAAGCGGATATTGAAAGAGCTAAATTACTTAAGAAAAATAAACCATTCAATAATAACGACCCTTCAGAGAATGATTCAATATATGCTGATTTAAGTGATGGTGCGTATACTTACACATCTTTATTAGATACAATTAATAAATTAACTGTTATCCACGATTTAGCTGTTCCGAATGTGACAAGTGTTAGCTCAGACTCTAATCAAACAGCTCTTGTTACATTAAATTTAGCATTACAAAAAAACAGATATGTACCTGTTGAGCTTAATACATTTGAATCGACCATATTAAGCTTACAACCAAGTCCATTTTCAACGCCCTACATTAATGCGTTTAATTCTGGGGTTTATAATTTTATAAAACCTGAAGAATACACACCAAGTGCTTTCTTATCGTTAAGAACAACAACATCACCAATTTCTATATTAAGTGGATATAACACGGATCCAGTTGCATTCTTTTTAAATAGCGGAACTGAACCGATATTGCAAGATGAAACATTGTTAATGAATATCGCTGCTTTAGAAATTAAATTTAATTTTGAGAGTAGAATTAAAAGAGCGATTGAAAGAGAAACTATCGGTAGAACTTACTTAGATGAGGCAATGACAAATCCGTTAACCGCCCTTAATTTATTAACAGGTAGACAACCATTATTTGAGGCTAATTTTGATATTACTGTACCAAGTAACATTATCGGTAAAGGTGCTGAGTTTATTGCTAGTTTAGCTGGTGTAACATCACCAGTTTCATTAATTAGAGATATTAATGTTGATTACACACCAAAATGTTTTGGTAATACAACTGAATATGATTCAAAAGCTAAAAGCTCAATCGGTAGATTTGTTGATGACTTAATGGGTAAAACAGCTAGAAGTGATAAAGATATTTGGTATTTAAATCACACTGGTAATGGTCAGAAATATGCTTTATTTAATACTATTAAAAGAAACAAATACCAACCAGATTATTTAGTAGATTATCAAAGTGGTGTATTTGAGGCTGGTTCTAAAGTAGCTCAGTTCTTTAAAGGTATTACTGGTTTTCTAGGTATTGGTTCAGGTAAAAACCCAACTGGTTATTATTATATTGGTAATAAAACTAGAAATGAAGATCCTTTTTATTTATTACAAGATGCTGATGGTGATCAGGTTAAGAGTAATGAAGAATTAATTAGAGTTATAACAAACCAAGTTGACACTGGTACCAATACAACATCAGTATACGAAGAACCTGGTTACGATCAAGTTTCACAATACGGTTCATTAGAAACTGATTTTGTTTGGAAAATTAGCCCAAGCTCACCAACACAATCAACAGATACAGTATACGATTTTACAACTAAAAAAACTAAACAAATTAATGTTAAGTTTCAAGATACCGATAAATTAAGTTATACTAAAAGTAGTAGAAATAGTTTTAGAGAATGTTCAATCCTTTTTAAGACTAGCCAATTACTTGAAAAAGGTATTAATAACTTCGGTTCTCCAATTGACCAAACATTAACCAAATTTTATGATGGTTATGATTTTGTATCAAGAGCAAACGCAACTATTGCGCCTGTAAAGGTTGATAGATTAAATAAACAAGGTGAAGTTATTGGTTATAGATATCTTGTACCTGGTTTAGATATTAGCGGTAAGAGAGATGAAAAATTAATGTATGAACAAGCTGAACTTTGTAGAGTATGGACTAAAGCTAGACCTTATTCTAAAATAACAGATTTAGTTAGATACAAAGAATTAATTAGACGTGAAAGAAACTCCGTATTAGATAGATACGGTAATTTAAATATACACCCATCTGAATTAAACGTTAATGATGGTTATGGTAGAAAAGAAGGTATTGGTGCTGCTGTAACTGAAGCGTTTGGTGAAAAAAGAGCTAGAAAATATATGTTCTCTCTTGAAAATTTAGCTTGGAGAGATTCACAACAATTTACTGATTTACCAAACTGTGAAAAAGGTTTTAATGGTGGTAGAGTTATGTGGTTTCCACCATATGATATTACTTTTACTGATGATACAACAGCAAACTGGTCAACTCACCAATTTTTAGGTAGACCAGAACCAATTTACACGTATAACAATTCAGAAAGAAGTGGTACACTTAGTTGGAAGATTGTAGTAGATCACCCATCTATTTTAAATTTATTAACGCAAAAAGAATTAGCTAGATTAACGGATGGTGAGATCGATGAAATATTAGCGGCATTTTGGGCTGGTTGCGTTGAGTTTGATATTTTTGAATTAGCTAGAATTTGGAATCAGTTTTCACAATCTGATATTGATTACTTTAAGAAAGTTATCGCTGGGTTAAATATGAAAACCCCTAACGAACCAATCAAAAAGAAAATTGAAAAAATTACAGTAACTAAACAACCAGATACTATTAAAGTTGATAGTACTAACGATCAAGCGCTACCCGTCCCTTCAATAAATGGTAGAGCTTTATTTTTTGAAAATGATGTACCATTACCAACCGACACATACAAAGCAAAAACTACAATATATGACACTGGTGTGGTTGAAAAATATTCATTATATTTTGATCAATACCAAAAATTAAATAATGGTACATTAACAGGAGCGGATAGTGTTGAGAAAGTTAAAAGATTCCCAGGTTCAATATCAGATACTTGGATAAGATATAACAAAACAATTGGTTCTGGAGCACCAGATAATTATTTCTTTAGTGAAGACCCAAATAATGTTGGTGTTGATAAAGGTAATTGGTATGGTTTTAATAAACAATATAAAGATATTGAAAAAGATTTAAGTGATAGTAAGTATAAACAATTTGATTTAGTAATTAATTTAGCGGCATACGCATCACCATTAGGGCCTGATTCTGGAACATCAACTTATAATGATGTATTGGCTGGTAGAAGGGTAAGTTCAGTAAATAAATGGTTGATAGTTGATGTTTTATCTAAAGTCGGTAAATTATACGAAAGTGAAGATGGCACTGATGAGGTGACTGCTGATAATATAGATAAAATAATTACTACTGAAAGTGGTAGTTTTACAGGTAGTTATACGTCAGAAATTACGTTATTTCGTGATAAAGGTAATGGTAAAAGGTCTAGAATTACATTTAGCGGTAGTGCTGGGGGTATTGGTGCTGAAAGTATATTTACCGAAGGTGACAAAGAAAATGTTAACCAAACTTATAAAAAGACAAAGACAGACGATTACAAATATTTTGAAGTGTCGGCACCACCAGTTGGTGATATAAATGGTACTAATTTAACGTACTGTTGTTTTGAAAGTGATAAGATAGCTGAAAAAGTTAAAGCTAGTAATTTGTTACCAGGCATACCAAAAGTACAAATAGGGTCTGTTGAAGCCAAGGTTAATAGACCTTACGAAGATGTTGTTTGTGGTGCTTTATCAATTGTTAGTTCACACGCTAGACGTGTTCAAATTGACGTTTTAGTTATAGAACCAGAACCAACACCACCAACACCAGTTGTTGTACCAGAAAAAGAATACGAATACATAACACCTCCAGGTGATGTACCAAGTAATGATAGAAATGTAACTAAGAGAGAAATTGCTCAAAGGATATTAAATAAATTAATAACAGAATGTGATTACTTTGAGCTATTAAAGAAAGATGCACCTATTGTTTATGATAGTTTAAAACAAAAACTAAAATACTTTAGTCCAGCTTTCCATGCAATGACACCAGAAGGCTTAAATGCTAGATTAACATTCTTACAACAATGTTTAAGACCAGGTGAAACAATAAAGAAAGATGATAACGATGGTTGTGATGCTAATAATACCGCATTTGGTAAACCACCTGTTTGTGTATTAAGAATTGGTGATTTTTATAATACTAAAATTGTTATTAATAATTTAAATATTTCTTACGAACCATTGGTTTGGGATTTAAATCCTGAAGGTATTGGTGTGCAACCTATGATTGCCGATATCCAAATAAGTTTTAAATATATTGGTGGTTCTGGTTTAAGAAAGCATGTTGATGAGTTACAAAACGCTTTATCATTTAACTATTATGCAAATACTGACATATACGATGAAAGAACTTTTGCTAATAACGATACTGATGAAAGAAATTTAATTAACTTAGAAAGAAGTTATTTTGATAGTAATACATTAGATCTAATACCTATCGTATCAGCTGCTGAAAGAATAGTACCCCAAGATTTTCAAAATGATATACCTTATGGTACAATTGGTATTATAACCAAAAGAAGACAACCAACAACAGCTGGCGGTGCGTACAATAATGATATATTAACAGCTAAAACATACAACTCAACAACGGTTTATCAACCGTATGATGTTGTTTCCGAGGGTGGTAAATTCTATGTTAGAAAAGCTGATAACGCTAATAATATTGCGGCTAAAAACACATTAAACGGAACAAGTGCGCCAGTAACTAATACAACATATTGGAATGAAATTACGTGGAGAAATTATGGAGAACAACCATTTAGATTAGAGTTTAGTAAAACAAGACCAATTATAGATGAGAATGGTGATGCTACAACTGGTACAACAACTGGAAATACAACAACATCCGATAAGTACATGAGTAAGACTTATTTTAATTCTTATGAGATATCATATTATGATTTATTCCAAGATTTATATAAAACTTATGGTGCAATTGTAACTAATAATTTTAAATTTAACACGCCATACGATAGTAATAGTTTATTATTACAATTAGCATTAAATAAAAATTATAATAAACAGTTAACAATTACAAATACATCATCTCTTAGTATATCTGACCCTGTAACAACTGGTATCACAACTGGCATCACAACTGGAACAACAACTGGAACAACAACTGGTATAACTATAAATGCAACAAGTGGAACAACCCCTAGTTATTTATTTGCCCCTATTGATGATTTAGGTAATTTTAATTATCAAGATGGTGTAATTAGCACATCTGGAGTCACATCTGGTACAACATCTGGTGAGAAATATTATTTATACGAAATATTTAATAATGAAGCCGCTGAAAGAAATTATGTTGAGTTTGCTCAATTTGGTAAGTTAGCAGCTGTTAATAATCAATCATTGGGCACTGAAGCAATAGCCCCTTTAAAATTACATTTATACCCTCAAAATAATTTATATAAAATTGGTGATGGTAAAACACTTGTAACCGCAAGTGGTACATTTAATGACGCTACACGTTTTAACCCAGGTAATTTAAATGGTGGTAAAGTTAAAGGTGTTGATGAAGTTCCAGAAGTTGCTGGTATATTCTTAAAAGATTTTAGTAATCACCGTAAGAATATTGACCCAATGATTTCAGCACTTACTGATGAAATGTTTGCCAAATTAAAATTAGATATTGCACATTTCTGGCATTATGATACTAAATCAAAACAAACCTACAATGATTATTTAAAATATTTTGAGGTTCCTTATAAAAATATTTTATCGGATTATCTTACTGGTAAATTAATGGATTATTCAACAACTTTATCTGATCATATTGACGGTATTTTAACTTTAGCTGAAGAAAATACGGCTAGATTTGGTACTTTATTATCTGGTGTTTCTGTGGTTACAGAAGGATATGATTTAAGAACTGATGATACAAAAATTGAGCGTTTTGAAGTAATACCAAATGAATTTACTCTAACTAATTCAGCTGAAAGTATATTTGGTTATGACCCTTATCAAAAGTATCAAAAAATGTTACTTAACGCAACAGGAACCACACAAACAATCACATTAAAAACAGTTAGAGATTATGTATATAATAGAGAAAATAGTGATCTTGATAAACTTAATTTATTGTCGATGGGTAATGGCCCTTATTTCTTTAAACAAATAACTAAGGACGCTGAGTTTAAAAAATTGGTACCATCAGGTTACACTGAAGATAATTATTTAGTTGAATCAACAGCTATTAAAAATAATGTAGTTATAACTGGATCAACAGAAACATCATCGTTAATGCCTAACTTCCTATTAGGGGCAAGCGGTATTACCTTAAACACCATATATGATAGAAGCGGTGGTGTTGGTGAAACGACAACGAAAAGTATACAACCAACAGAAGTAACGCCTGGCACGTATACAGATTATTATTCAATGAAATATACTTTTGAAAAAATAAATTATGAAATGTTTGATTTTTCAAATAAAATGTTAGATATTATGGTTAATGATGATTTCTTATCTAAGAAATTTGATGTGGATATTTCGTATGACCCTGATTTAGATTTTTACAATAGTTTATATCAAATAAGTCCAAAAGCTTATAGTTTATTTTATTATGGTTCAAATAAAAATACGTTAATTAATACACCTATTAGTTACTATACACTAAACACGGGGTCTGTTTCTGGTACAACAACCGAAAATTATATCATTGATATCAATGATTTCCTTTATTATAGTGTTGACATAACTGAGGAGTTAGTTAAGACGTTAAATCCTTCATTAAGTAGTCTAGTTGGTCAATCTGTTGCAGCTTCTGGATTATTGGATATGATGTTTCTTGGGTTCTTTGCTACACTTACTGACGCTGATAAAGCTAACATCTTAGCTTTAATAAAAGAAGCTAATAAACCAACTAGAGGTATCACTAATAACTCTACATCTCAAATAAATGCCAGGTATAAAAAAATAGAGAAAACCTTAACAGATGTATTTACAGCTATATACGCTTACAGAGACGCTGTTATAGAAAAAACAGCATCACTTAACACCGAATATACTGCAAATATAGAAAAGGTTAATAAATCTGTTGTTAAAATTTTAACTGAAACTGATAGTAGTGAGAAGATAACTGATAATCCAAATTTCTTTGAGACAGCCTTAATGCGTGGTAATCAAGCTGATTATACACTTGTATTAAAAGATACGGTTGATGTTAAAAAAACAGTATTAGATAACTATAAGATCTTTACAAAATACAGAAATGTGTTTAATATTATAAACCAAAGCGAAGTTCCTGAAGTTGTTGAACAAGCAACTGAAACAGAACTAAGTAAATATAACAAAGGAGAATAATGGCTGGTTATTACGATAGATATAAAAGATTAAATAGTGATGAAAGCGCTATTTCACCACCATTCATTAAATTGGATGAGAAAAGCTCTGATCAAATGATTAGATACGATATTAATAAGACTAGATTAGATAAAGTTAGCCAAGAATACTATGGCGTACCCTATTATTCTTGGTTAATATTAATGGCTAATCCAGAGTACGGTGGTTTGGAATGGAATATAAAGGACGGTCAAGCAATTCGAATACCTTTACCATTAGATACGACTATTAGGGAATATGAGAGAAAATTAAAACAACGATTAGATTATTATGGACAGTAACAATAGCATATTTGAATCAGGTGAAAAAATATTATTTCAAAGGGCTAATCCATCAAAATCAATTGTAGAGCAAACAACAAACCCTTATCTTAAAAAATTTGGTTCACAACAAAGAAACAAACAAGGTGTTTTAGTTATCGACCCAAACAAGGTTGTTAACAAGTATAATGAAATTATTGATAGATATGTTAAGCAAGAAGATTTAGTTATCTATTCGTCTCTTAAAGTCCTTAAAAGAGGTGAGAGATCTGTTATAGCTGGAGTTAATGGTGTTAAATCTGAAACAATAGATTCACAACCAATTTTTATTAATTTTCTAAACCCATTAAAAAATAGAAGAAAAGATGGAACATTTGACTTAAAAGGTAAAATGACTGCTGATTGGACTGATTTTTTTACAAGTGATTCGGCAAATGATAAAAATGATTCTAAGTATATACTAGACCCTGAAAGTTTTGGTATTACTGATATAGCTATATCAGTTAACGCTGGTAAATTACCTATAATAACAATCCAATTTACCGATGTTCAAGGTAGAATGTTATTTGAAAGAGGTAATGAGAATGATAACCCTTATAATATATTCTTTACTTATCCGTACCCTAGATTCTTATTAACTTATAAAGGTTATTATGGTAAGGCAATGGAAACACCATTAGTTTTATTAAAATCAAACACAAGATTTGATCCAGAAACTGGTAATTATAATGTAACAGCCGAATTCCAAAGTGAAGTATTTTCTATATTCAACACATTTTTAATGATTTATGCGTATGTTGCACCATACATGTTTAATCTTGATAATGGTGAATATCTTGGTCAAAAAATATTAAATAGTTTATACGATAAACAAAACAAAGAAATAAAAGCTTTGGTTGGTGATGAAATGTACACTCATTATGAGATATTAAATAACCCAACTATGTTTGATTTAGCTGGGGCAGTTAAAAAAATATCACCATCGGCTTTAGAAAGTGCTTCAACGGAAACACAAAGCTCTAGTGTGTCAAATGATAAAATATCTGACATAAAGTATAGAGTTGAAGAATATAATAGAAATATTAAAAGTTGGTTTGAAACAAATTGTAGTATAAATGATAATAACCAATACGTACCAAAACCTGGAATTGAGTTTTTAACAGAAAAAACACCAATTGAATTATTAAATAATTATAGAACATTAAATGAATTAATAAAATCAATTGATACGGTCGAGCTACCTAATGACGTTGCGAATAATACTTCAAGTGATATTTTCAATGAAGTTAAAAATGATAAAGATATCCAGTATAACAACAAATATAAGCCAACGAGTAATATTGATTTAATACAATATCCTTTATTTTTTGCTTTAAGTGTTGATAAAAATGGTGTTATAATGCCAAACACACCAAACGAAAAAGTATAT
>Ga0114982_1001072_pt1 | contig 13920 bp, 11 predicted proteins | sample Shrwel_input2_FT_FD_87183 | JGI IMG/M metagenome (GOLD analysis project Ga0114982, IMG submission 87183) | Subsurface microbial communities from deep shales in Ohio, USA - Utica-3 well 1 S input2 FT | ecosystem: Environmental > Aquatic > Deep subsurface > Shale gas/oil reservoir > Produced... | reverse complement strand
TTTGGGTATTTAAAAACCGATTGTGTTGGGTACAATCCTTCATTGTACAAGTCCATCGAAAATTCAGGTACATCGGTTTCATCAAAACGGATGAACGCTATTTTATTCGAACCTGCATTCCAATCGAAAGCACGCACAAAAGCAAATTCTTCTTCGTAAACCCAATCCGTAATACCATTAATCACTGAATTTTTCTTACCATCGGAAGTGATTTGCGTGGTTTTCTTAGAAACTACATCATAAACGTAAAGGTTGTTTTCTTTCGCAAAGCCAATTTTAGTCCCATCGGGAGAAAAAGTAGGTTCCTGTATTTTGTAATCGGCTAATTTCTCTAAGGCTTTTGAAGCGATATCATAAATGAAAAAATCGGCTACAAATGAATGACGAAAAATTTGCTCGGAGTGATTGGCAATAAGTATTTTCTTTTCGTCTTTACTGAAAGTATAGCTATCTATCCCTTCCAGCTGTTTAAAATTTTTGGTGTCGATTAAAGTTGAAACTTTGTTTAAAGTAGCAAAGTCGTATAAATCGATTTGGGAAGTTTTAGAAGCTCTATCAAAATTCAGCACGGTGTACTGATTGCTGTTCTTCATGGCCTCGAGAGCTGTCATTCCTTGGGTCCTAAAAGCTCCACCCCAAATTTCTTCTAATGCAATTTTTTGCTGCGCAATAGCTGAAAAAGAAGCCAATAGCAAACAAAACGTAATGATTTTGAATTGTTTCATGAATTGATGATGTAAAAAAACGTCCAATTTTAGTGAAAAAAACCCACATAGGCACACATTTTTTTGTTAAATACTTAACATTGAAATAATATCTGAAATTTAAAACTCCTTTTTCTTCACTTATTTTGAACACTAATTTTATCTTTGTGACTTATTAAATCATATACCAAATGCCGAAAAGTATTTCAGGATTTTCAAAGTTATCGAAAGAAGAAAAAATCAATTGGATTGCCACCAACCATTTTTCAAATGCAGAAGAAGCGATTCAAATCATCAAAAAATATTGGAATTCAGACGCAGCTATACAAAAACTGCATGATGAATTCATCGAAAATACCATCACCAACTTCTATTTACCGCTTGGTGTGGCACCTAACTTTGACATTAACGGAACGAATTACACTATTCCTTTTGCAGTAGAAGAAAGTTCGGTTGTCGCAGCTGCCAGCAAATCGGCAAAGTTTTGGGGCAATCGTGGTGGATTTAAAGCAACCATTATCAATACCGAAAAAATTGGTCAGGTTCACTTTATTTATACAGGAGACAAGGCAAAATTAGAAGCTTTTTTCAATCAGGTAAAACCCAAATTCTTTTCAGAAACCGAATCCATTACCAAAAACATGCAAAAACGTGGCGGCGGTATTTTGGATATTGTTTTGAAAGACAAAACTTCCGATTTAGAAAATTATTATCAATTGCATGCCACTTTCGAAACCAAAGATTCGATGGGTGCCAACTTCATCAATTCATGTTTGGAGCAATTTGCCAAAACCCTGAAAGACGAAGCGTCAGAATTTGAAACTTTTACTGCCGAAGAAAAAAACATTACGATAGTAATGAGTATTTTGTCGAACTACGTTCCGAATTGTTTAGTTCGTGCCGAAGTTTCCTGCGAAGTTTCAGCATTGGCCGAAAAACATATCGAAAATCCACAGGAATTTGCTGAGAAATTTGTTCAGGCCGTTCGCATTGCCGAAATCGAACCCTATCGTGCCGTGACCCACAACAAAGGGATTATGAACGGAATTGACGCTGTTGTTTTGGCAACCGGAAACGATTTTAGAGCTGTAGAAGCCGGAGTTCATGCGTATGCTTCCAGAAATGGACAGTATTCCAGCTTATCTCATGCCAAAATCGAAAATGGCATTTTTACTTTTTGGATGGAAATCCCATTAGCATTAGGAACTGTTGGTGGCTTAACCAGTTTGCACCCAATGGTTAAAATTGCTTTGGAAATGCTAGGCAAACCTTCGGCTCAGGAATTAATGCAGGTAGTCGCCGTAGCTGGTTTGGCACAGAACTTTGCGGCACTACGTAGTCTAACCACAACAGGTATCCAACAAGGACATATGAAAATGCATTTAATGAATATTCTGAATCAATTTCAAGCCAATGATGAAGAGCGCAAACAGGTGGCAAAACATTTTGAGAAAAATACAGTTACGCATAGTGCGGTGGTAGATTATTTAACAAAATTGCGCAACTAAGCAAATTAAAAAGATGATAAGAATTAATGCTTTAGTTTGCTTTTTGCTTTTTTCAGCAAAAATCTTCAGCCAAATAAATTACGGCTCAAATAATGGAAAATATTTAACAATAAAGAACACTAAGCTCTATTATGAGGAATACGGGAAAGGAACCCCTCTTTTATTAATACATGGTGGGTTCGGAAGTATAGCCGATTATGAAAACATTATTCCAAAACTTTCAGAAAAATACAGAGTCATAGTCGCAGATGCGCCTGGATTGGGCCGTTCTGAATATCCTACTAACAAATTAAGTTACAAACTATTAGCAGAATACCAATCTGAACTTATCGACAAATTAAAACTGGACAGCTTATATGTTTTGGGGTGGAGTGATGGAGCGGTAACTGGATTAGTTCTAACAAAAAACAGACCTGATAAAGTTAGAAAACTGATTATTTCAGGTGCAAATTACAAAGCTAATGCTGTTAAGGACATCGCTGAAATAAAAAAATGGACAAACCCTGACTGGATTGAAAAACACTGGCCGAAATGGGTTGAAAATTACCTAAAAAAAGCGCCTTCAAAAGATTGGAGGAGATATATAAATGAGACAAGCCAAATGTGGTTTGAAGAACAGTATTTCCCCAAAAGTGATTTAGAAAACATAAAAACACCAACTTTAATAGTATACGGAGATAACGATATGTACACCATCGAACATGGTTTAGAAATTCGGAATGCGATTAAAAACAGTCAGTTTTGTGTAATCCCGAATTGTTCGCATGATGTTTTTATAGAAAAACCAGAATTGATCAATCAAATTTCAATCGATTTTTTACAATAACGTATGAAACAAATTTTCTACAGCAACGGCAAACTCTTAATAACAGGCGAATACGTTGTTCTTGACGGTGCTCAGGCGTTTGCATTGCCTACAAAATTTGGACAGAATCTAATTGTAGAAAAAGGGATACCAAACACTTTTCACTGGAAAAGTATTGACAGCGATGGAAGTATTTGGTTTGAAGATGAATTTAGTTTTGAAGATGTTTTGCAAAAAAAAGAATTTGAAAACAATACAATCAAAACTACTTTGATTGAAATCTTACATCATGCTTCTCTATTAAATCCGGAATTTTTAAATTCCGAAGGGTATCGTATTCAAACCGAATTGACTTTTCCTAGATTTTGGGGCTTGGGGACTTCCTCGACCTTAATCAACAACATTGCGCAATGGTTACAAATTGATGCTTTCACATTGCTTAAAAACAGTTTTGGAGGCAGTGGTTATGATATTGCGTGCGCACAACACAACACGCCTATTGTTTATCAGTTGGAAAACGGAAATCCAGTCGTAACTTCTATTGATTTTCATCCCGATTTTACTGATAAAATTTATTTCGTTTATTTGAATCAGAAGCAAAACAGTCGGGAAGCTATTGCTACCTATTACAACAAACAAGGTAACATTAACGAAGTCATTCCTAGCATTGATGCCCTCACGAAAAAAACAATTTCTTCTAACGATGTGAAGACATTTACCAAAGCACTTCAGGACCATGAAATTGAGATGAGCAACGTTCTGGAAATGAAAACCGTTAAAGAAACTCTATTCCCAGATTTTGAAGGTGTAATTAAAAGCCTAGGAGCTTGGGGAGGCGATTTTGTAATAGTTGTTTCGAAAGAAAATCCTACGCCTTATTTCAAAGAAAAAGGGTATAACATTATTGTCCCTTATCAAGAGATGATATTGTAATACGCATTTTAAAACAATGATGCTAAATATACAAAAAGCCGAGCATTGCTCGGCTTTTTGTATATTATATGATTTAACTCTTAGTTAAATTCTGCTCTGTTATCTTCAATATCAGCATCACGTTTTAGGATGTAGAATAATCTCCCCGCTGCTGAACTTTTAGTTTGGCTTCCAATTCTTGCAACTATTTCTTTGAAATCAGTAGCTGCTGGAGCTTTTACAGTAGATTTCACTTTAATTTTGAAAACTCCTGAATTACCTGCAATAGTTTGAGAAACTACTCCTGGTTTTAATGAGAAAGCTGTTCCAACTACTTTTGGCTCAGGACCTATAGACTCTATAAACGAAGCCGCTGCGGCTATGTCTTTTGCTTCTTTTACCGGAGAACCTGTAGCTTTTGCAACCGCTTCTAAAGTCGCGCCTGTCATTTTAGCTTCAATTAGTTTTGCTTTTTTCTCATTTCTTAATTTGTATCCGAAAACATTTTTAGCTTCTTCAATAGGCATCAAACCTGCTTCATTAACAGCCTTAACACTAGCTATTACATGTCCGTTTGGCGTTTGAAAACGTTTTACATCACCTTTATCAGCGGTAAATGCCCAACGTACGATTTCTCTTTGTGGTCCAACTCCTTGAATATTTTCGTCAAGTGCCATTACTTTTGATACTGGAGCAACGGTTAATTTTTCAGCTTTTGCTGCTGCTTCAATTCCTTTTTCTTTTGCTAAAATTTCAAATTTAGACGCTTGGGTAAAAGCAGCATCACTAGTCGCTTCAGAAGGAATAATTTTTTGAGCAATAGTCGCCAAACGAATTCCGTCTTGTTTGTCTGTTACTTGAATGATGTGGAAACCAAATTCTGTTTCCACTAATCCAATTTTTCCTACCGGATTACCAAATACAAAGTTTTCAAAGTTTTTGGTCATTTGTCCTTTTGAAAAATAACCTAAATCACCCCCTTGTTGTTTTGAAGTATCATCAGAATTAGTTAAAGCTAACATAGCAAATGATCCTGGGTTGGCTTGTGTTTGTGCTAACAATTCGTTTGCTTTAGCTTGCGCTTCTTGTTTTGTTCTATTAGCTTGAGGTCCGGCAGAACCTTTATAAGCCAATAAGATATGACTTGCTTTAGCATTAATTCCAGCTTTTTTACCTAACGATTTAGAAATACAGTAGTAATCTCCAAACATATAAGGGCCATAGATACCTCCTTGAGGAGTATTAAATAAGGCTTCTGCATGTTCTAATGGTAAATCTTTTTTAGCGATATAAGTCGAGTCGTATTTAATATCTGAGTTGGCATTTACAAAATCGATTGCATTTGTTGTATTTCTAAAACCGGCAACTGTATCGTTTTTAGCGGTAGCTGCATTGTATACTACAGAAGCATTCATCAATGCATTTACTTTATCCTGTACTGCTTTTTGATCGGCTGCAGATGGTTGGTCCTGAATTACTACATATTCAATCTCACGAGAAGCTTCTGCTTTGTATTTTTTCTCGTTCTTTTTCATGTAAGCAATGATTTCGCTATCTGTTAATTCTACCTTTTTATCATCAATCGTAGTATAAGGAACGGCCACTACATCAAAAGTGACTTTGTTGTTTTCTAATTCGTAATTGAATTTCCCTTCTGCTTGCGTAGTATAAAATCCGGATTTAACCATAGAGTTATACATTTGCTCTTTAGCATATTGTGCAATTTGATTTTCGTAATTTAACCATTGATTCCAGCTTTCCGGCTGCTTTTTCATTGAAGCCAAAAACTCATTGAATTTCCCTTTATCAAATTGACCCGCAGCATTTAAAAACTGAGGATTTTGAGCAAACTGAGGATCTTCTTTAATTACATTGATTAACTGATCGTCTCCCAGGTGCAACCCAACTTTTTCTAATTGCTCTTCCAACAAAACTCTCTTTACTTCTTGCTCCCAAACTCCGTTGGTAGCTTGCATCATAGAAATTCCTTGTTGACTTTTTTGCATTGCATCTACTTTGATCCTAAAATCTTCGAAAGAAATGTCTTGACCATTGATGGTTCCCGCATTTTTAGACATCGATTTAAAACCTCCGTTCTCAATCAAAGCACCAATTATAAATGCTAACAGTGCAAATCCTACTACTACAGCAACTAGTAATGAACGTTGTCTAATTTTTGATAAAACTGCCATTATATTTTATTTTATTTTTATTCAGTGGGCGAAAATACAATTATCTGTGAAATAATAAAAGATGTTCGCTTTTATTTTAATAGAAACTTTAATTTTTTATTGATTGTTGTTTTTATCCTCGAATTTCTTAGCAAATTTTCTGCGAAAGAAAAACATTCCGATAGCCACAACTCCTAATCCTAAAATGACATAAGCATTGCTGTCTCCAGCATTTAATTTCAGGGTTCCGTCGATTAAAAATAAAATTCCCGCTACCAAGTAGGCGTATTGTGTGTATTTTAATAAATTCATAATTTATAAGTTATAGGTTCCTTTAATTTGTTGGGTATCTAAATGTTTGAAATCTTTACTAAAATCGATTCCAATTCCGTTAATAACACTTCCTTTATCCGTAAATCGATATGGTTTTTGGGTAAAAAACCATTCGTTTTTTTGGTCGTAATACAATTGTTCTGTTTCCAGTTTTTTGCCGTCGTGAGTCGTAATGACCACATTCCCGGTAAGCTCTATAATACTTGTGCTGCCGTATGAAATCGCATAATTGGAAGTCACATAACTTGCATTCGCCTGATCATCATAAACTGTTAATTTAATTCCTTTTGGAAACTCATTGAACGGAAAATCGGCCTGAGAAAAATCTAACATTTGTGGAGATTGTAATACTGCTTTAATTTTACCTGCTTCTGTATATTTTAAGGTAAAATCTCGTGCTTCTCCCACCGGGTTAATTTCGGTACTGTTTATCTTCTGAACCTCCTTTATGTTACTTTCACAGGAAATAAAAAAAAGTGCTGTCGAGATTAACAACATCACTTTTTTTATACTTATTTGAGATTCAAAACTAATCATTAGTCAAATTTACGTTTTACAAACCATTTATCATTAAACGATAATCCTACCGAGAAATTCATGTAGTTTTCTTGAACCAAGCCAGAATTGGTCGTTCCTTTTTTTCCAAGTTCAAAACCTAAATTTATAATTGCTCGATTTAACGGCAAACCTAATCCTAAGGTAACAGCTTGGTCTTTTATAGATTCATCCCTAACTACTAATCCTGTTTTTTCATAACGCACTCCGGCTCGGTATACAATTCGGTCAAAATAACTAGAAAAGGAATTGTATCTCGGAATGAAATAGCCTCCTAATGAAAATTTAGATCCTTTTTCATATACCGCATCATCGTTTAAATCAATATCTAAATCCCCTTTACTTAACAAAGAGACTTCCGTTCCTACAAACCACTTTTTTTCATTGCCGATTCCGGTTCCAACAGATAATTTTGAAGGCAATCTGAGCTTAGTGTTTGGTAAATCCTCCTCTGTCACATTAGACAATAGAGTTGATCCGTCTAAAATTGACAGCGTTCCCGTTTGTCTAAAATTATCAGAATTTAAGGCCGCAGTTGGCGTAAAGTTCAAACTGGATACAAAATTAAACTTTTTTATTTTCGTTTTATATATCAATCCCGAATTAAGGCTTAACCCTCCTATTTCTGATCTGTTAAACTCGTTAATCCCATTTTGCAGGTCATTGGCAAAAAAGGCTACATTTCTTTCAATTTTACCAAAATTATAGGCAACTTCTGCTCCAAAGCTTAAATTCTTTGTTAGTTGATATCCTGCCGCTGCAAACACTCTATTAACACCTCCCTGCCCGTCATATTTATAACTTTCAGTATCGGTATTGCTTACGATTTTATATCCAACTGCCGAATAAGGCATTAATCCTAAATTAAACACCACTTTACCAGCAGGAAATGCTATGGATAAATAATCTAAACTAGTACGTTGTGCTTTTTGGGTTTCGGTGTCATTTTTTAATTTTGTAGGAGAAAAAGTACCTGCAACCGTAAAAGTCGTCAGCTTTAAAGAAGACAATGCTGCGGGATTCTGCAAATTAACATGAATACTGTCATTCAAAACTCCTACTCCTCCCATGGAGCGATTTTCTACAGTCCCTTTAAATTTTACTTCACCAATTCCGTGGAAAGAATAAGGAGAAGCGGTACCTTCTTGTGCAATTGTTTGTAAGGAAAAAAGGAATACACTTCCTAAAATTATTTTCTTAATCATTGTTGATTTGATATTGATATAAATGATTCAAACTTTCCAGGAGAAAATTTGAATTGGCAAATATGGTATTTTTTAATCGTTTAGCCAAAAAATTAGCATCCCCACCCGTTAAAATTATGATAAAGTTTTCTTTTTGAGAAGTTAACTCATTGATATACCCATCAATTTCAAAAGTCAGTCCATTAACCACTCCTGAATGCATTGACTCACCGGTCGAGTTTCCAATGATGTTTTCGGGTTCTTCGATGGTTAACAAAGGTAATTTCGCGGTATAATTATGCATGGCTTCATAACGCAATCGTATTCCCGGCGAAATAGCTCCTCCGTGATACACATTATTCTCATCAATATAATCATACGTAACACAAGTTCCAGCATCAATAACCAATCTGTTTTTATTTGAAAATTGAAGTATTGCTCCCGCCGAAAGAACCATTCTGTCTATCCCTAAAGTTTCTGGCGAACTATAATGGTTTTGAAAAGGAAATTTTTGCCCTCTCTCTACAAAATGAATTTTTACCCGATTTGAAAACGTTTCAAAAGCCGATTTGTCTAATTTTCCAACCGATGCCACTACCAAAACCGTTATTTTTTCAAATCGTTTTAAAATATTTTCCATTTTATCGAAAAAATTTTCACCCTCAAAACTCGAAAACTCTATTGCCGTATTGTTCTCAAAAACAGCACTTTTAATTCTTGTATTCCCTACATCTATAGTTAAAATCATAATGATTGTATTGGTAGCGCAAAGCTACGAATAGATTTTTTTAAAAAATTGTTTTGGATAAATGAAAAATGGTTCTATATTTGCACCCGCAATCAACAAGCAGAAATGCTCAAATGAAAGCAACCAAAGGTGCCTTAGCTCAGTTGGTAGAGCAACGGACTGAAAATCCGTGTGTCCCTGGTTCGATTCCTGGAGGCACCACCTTCAAAAACCCACTCAATGAGTGGGTTTTTTGTTTTATTATCTTATTCAAAACACTAAATAAAAAAAGCCAATCCTTAAGGATTGGCTTTTTTTATAGTATCATTGGTTGATTCATTGTATTCGGTTTCTTCCAAATCATCTGATTTCTTGCCAATTTTGACAATCGGTTTGTCTTGAGTTCCTGTGATTTTCAACGGAATTCCGATAATTCCTAAAGGCGGTAATCCCAATCGCATTTTCAAATTCAACTTACCATCCAAAGAAGCCTGTCCTGAAATTTTAGGTCGGAAACCCGCCACTTTAAATTTGAATTGTTCTACTGTCATTATATTGTTTTTCACAGCCGTTTTAATGTCAATTTCGGATAAATCCGGATTTTTAAGTCCATCATGCTCGGTAGTTTTGCCTACAGCATTAAACAATTTAAATCCTTTCATTTTGACTTTTTTCACTGACAAAACCCCTCCTCCTTTTAACGAAGGATATATGGGTTTCATGTTTTTATCTAAATAGCCCCCCACATTATAATCCAACGAAACAATTCCTTCTGCTGATTCGGCTGATGGAGCCATGTCTCGAAACATTTTTACTTCGGTGTAGGCTTTTTTGACATCAAAATCTTTAGCCGTAATTTTATAATCAAAAAATGCTTTTTGAGTACCCATATTTTTATAAGAAGCATTCATTTTAGTCAAACAACCAATCAAATTGAAACCGGTATTCTTCAACTGCATTGCTCCTTTGTTCATTTTTAGATAACAGGATAGATTGGTCAGATTCAAACCATCAAAATTTACTTTCTTTATATTTGTCAGCAAACTGAAGTTAAAATTAGTCGGCACCACAACTACGCCCGAAGAAGCAACTGTGTTGTTTTGTGTCGCCTCTGAACCTGAATTAGCAGCAACAGCCGACATAAATTCATCTACATTAACATAATTAGACTCCACTTTGAATTCGCCTTTCAAAATAGCTTTTTCCGACATTAAAAAGTTGATTACATTTTGCATTTGGCCGTTCATCTTAAAATCAGACTGTCCATAGGTTGCTAAAAAGTTTTTAAAAAACATGTTATTCTGATTGAAAGAAAACAATCCTTCTTTAATCACGAAAGGCTTCGGAAGATATGTCGAAGTTGTATTTATGTTTTGCAAAAACAACGTTCCGCGATTGTTTAATCTGTTGTAATTCCCCTTTGTAGCGTCGCTTTGTTTTCCTTTTAGCGATAAATCTGCTTTGACAAAGCCTTCAATATTTAGATCTTTCTGCGAAAAAACCTTGTATACTCTCCCTAAATCGATTTCACCTTTGGCTTTTATGTCGTACAGAACATCATCGAAATTTTCCAAAGAAGCATTGATATACATTTTCTTTCCTTCGAAATCAAAAGAAGCCGGTGTAATTTTTATATTCAAATCCTTGTATTGCCCTGAACTATTATTAACATTCGCCGTTAAATCGATATTGGAAATCGGATTAGGATACCATTGTGTTTTTAAACTCGCTTTTTGCAAGACAACACTTCCATTAGTCACCGGAAACAATCTTTTATCCTTGTCGTAAACTCCATTAACATGGACATCAGCAATCAATTTTCCCGAAAAATTCATGTTTTGTATTCCTATGGCTTCATGAAGTTTTTTCAGATCTAAATCGGATTTGATTTTTGCTTTGATGTTTGGAGACGTTAAACCGACTGTTTCAACAACACCGTTGAAATAATCTTTCCCCATACTGAAAGACAGCGGCGTGATTTTGATTGACAATTGATTCACATCCAACGAGGGTAATTTAGTATCCAATTTTAATGTCAGATTGGATGCTGCATTTTTAGATTTGTTATAATTAACCAGACCCTCTCTGATGTTCATTGCAAAAGCCAAATCAGGCTTTTTATTTTCCTCTACATTATAAATCCCTTTCAAAGTTAACAGCAAATCTGTCTTACCCCCTATTTCGGTTTTTTCAAGCCATTTCACATATTGCGGAGGCAATGCGGTGAAGAAATCATGCAAATTGCTATCGTTTGATTTTACGTTAAAATCTAAGTTATAACCGCTTTTTAAAAAATTCAGTTTTCCAATAAAATCGATAGGCAATTGGTTAATCACCAAGTTGTTTTGCTGAAAGACAAATGCTAAAGAGTTTGTGTTAATCTGCGTAATCAAATCAGCATTAACTTTTTTATTTTTCAAGTATTCTTCTCCTCCAAAAGCAAAATCAAACGAATCGATTTCAGCTTCTGTTTCCAAATCAAAAATAGCTTTATCAAAATCTCCTTTTCCTAAATAATTAAATCCGACAGCATTAATGAGAATATTGGCCGATTTATCATTGTACGTCAAATGTGTGTTTTCGATTTGAATTCGGTCCAAACGAAGCGCTGTTTCACCAGATTTTTCTTCTTTCGTTGATTCTTCAGAAACATAGACATTATAATTGGCCTGACCCTTCTCATTAATCAGCACATTCATTTCGGCATCGGAAACATAAATCTCATCTATTTTTATTGTACTGTCAAAAAGTAGGCTTTTCAGATTTACACCAAAAGAAACGTCTTGTGCTTTGATTAAATTTTGATTTTGATATGGCGCAGAGCCTTTCAACGAAAAATCGGTCAATGTCAGTGTCAGCGATGGAAAATGGTTAAAAAAAGATAAATTGGCTTCTTTAAAATTAAGCTCGCCATTGAGTTTTTTATTGGCAAATGTTTTTACTTCTTCTGCTATTTTACCGGGAAAAAGTATAGGCAAAGCAAACATTAAAAGCAGCACAGCCCCAATGGTTATTCCGCAAATTTTCAACCCATTAATCCCTTTTTTTTTGACATCAATTTTCATATTACAAAAATACAACGCTCATTTTATTTTATAGCGAATTTCCTTACTAATTTACCAAATAACGTCTTTAAGAAAAAAAACGGGAAATTAATTTCCCGTTTCAATCCAATCGTTAATTTTCTTTTCCAGAAGTGCTAGAGGCATAACTCCCGACTCTAATACTTTTTGGTGGAATACTTTGACATCAAACTTATCATTCATTTGAGTTTGTGCTTTTTTACGCAACTCCACAATTTTTAATTGTCCCATTTTATAAGACAATGCCTGACCCGGAATGGCCATATAACGCTCAATTTCTGAAACAATACTAGCTTCGCTTTCGGCTTCGTTTTCTAACGAATATTTTATGGCTTGTTCGCGGGTCCACCCTTTAGTATGAATTCCGGTATCTACCACCAAACGAATAGCGCGGTGCATTTCGTTACCCAACATCCCGAAATACTGGTATGGGTCTGTATATAATCCCAATTCTTTTCCTAAACTTTCGGTATACAACGCCCAACCTTCGCCATAAGCTCCAAACCAATTAAAACGTCTGAAATCAGGCAATGCTGCATTTTCTTGTTGCAACGAAATTTGAAAGTGATGTCCCGGAATGGCTTCGTGTAAAAACAAATCCTCATCACCATAGTAATTGTACTTGGTTACATCTGGAATAGGCACGTAGAAAACCCCTGGACGTGATCCGTCGGCTGCGCCTTGAATATACTCAGCGCTCGCAGTTGCTTCTCTAAACGACTCTACCCTACGTACTTCAAAAGGCGTTTTAGGTTGTAAAGCAAATAGCTTGTCTACGTTAGGCTTGATTTTTTCGTGGATAGCTTCAAAGTTTGCAATGACTTCTTCCGGTTTTTTAAACGGCATCAGCTCTTTTTTAGCTCTCACATAATTGAAAAACTCTACAATAGTCCCTTTAAAACCTACTTGATTTTTCACTTTCTCCATCTCTGATTTCAATCGAGCCACTTCTTTCAATCCCAATTCGTGAATTTCTTCCGGAGTGGAAGTTGTCGTTGTCCAAGTTTTAGCATAAACCTTATACAATTCAGTTCCGTTTGGCAAAGCGCCAATTCCGCTAGAAGCTCTAGAAGCCGGCAAATATTCCTTATTTAAAAAGGCGGTCATTTTTTGGTATTGTGGCATTAACTTCTCTGTAATTATTTTGGCATAATCGTTTTTCAGGCTTTTTTTAGTGGCTTCCGAAAAATCTTTTGGCATTTCTTTTATGGTCGAATAAAAAATATTGTCTTCAACCTTTGAGGTGATTTGATCTGCAAATTGCGGAATTAATTTTACGGTCAATGCTTTCGGCAATACCATTTTTTTAGCCATTCCTTTTTTCATATAGACCATGGCCGAATCTATCCAAACGCTATAGGCATCCATTCTTTTTAAGAAATCGCGATAGTCTTTTTCCGTTTTAAAAGGTTGTGCAGCTTTACCACTGGCGAACTGCGTCATGGTTAAATGAGTGCCCCAAAACTGATGAATAGGCATTAAATTGTTTTCTGTTTTGAGCAAATCCTTCCCTACAGCGGTTTCCCACTTGATAATTTCATAACTGATTTTTTCTTCTGCAGTTAAATTATCCAAATTTACCCCTTCTAGTTGCTTTTCGTATTTATCAAAGAACTCTTTTTGTTGCTTTCGGTACGAATCGGTCATTTCAAAAACGAGTTGATCGTTGTATTCCTTTTGACCATTAAGTGTCGCGTCTAAAGGATTTAATACATTTTTATCTTTAAAATAATTTTCGGTAATGGATTTAAAATCGACCGCATTTTCATTTTTACAACTCGTAAAAAAAAGAGCGAACAGACTTACAGAAGTCAGTATTATTTTTCTCATAATTGATGGTTTGTTTGATTGTAAGTAAAACTATTGGATTTGACTGTAAATAAAAAATTCCTGTTAAAAATTTAACAGGAATTCGATTTATACATTCTTCAAATTGAT
>Ga0114982_1001068_pt1 | contig 13949 bp, 17 predicted proteins | sample Shrwel_input2_FT_FD_87183 | JGI IMG/M metagenome (GOLD analysis project Ga0114982, IMG submission 87183) | Subsurface microbial communities from deep shales in Ohio, USA - Utica-3 well 1 S input2 FT | ecosystem: Environmental > Aquatic > Deep subsurface > Shale gas/oil reservoir > Produced... | reverse complement strand
CTCATAAGCTCTTTCTAGAGTAGCTTGATACTTTGCGCTTTCTGCCTCTTCTTTTTCTTTCTTACGTTCTGCTTCTAGCTCTGCAAGTCTTGCTTGTAGCTTTTCTTTCTCTCTTTGTTCTGGTGATTTTTCTTCTTCAGCTAAAGCTTCTTCTAGAATTTCCGCAGCAAGCATTTTAATATCTACACCAACTAGAGGATTTTGTAATGCTTTTTTTGGATTAGTTTTAAGCTCTTGGAAAAATTCATTAATTTCTTGTTTTAGCATATTTGCGTCTTTTTCAAGATTTGAATACTCTTGAGATTTAGACTGAGCAAGTTTTGCCATTTGAATTTGTTTTTGTAAGTATGCGATTTGTGCTGGATCGTCGTCAATTTCGAATGGTAGTTTTTCGTCGTATTCTTTACCATTAAACTTATACTTTAAAGAATTAATACGCTTTTTTTCTTGTGGAGTAAGATTTTCTTCCACAACTTCGTTCGAATCTGTTTCAATTTCCGCGTTTTCAGAAATTACTGTGTCAATTGCTGCACTTTCTTCCATTTTCTACCTCTATTTTTAACGCTTCTTCATACAAAGATTGCGTTTTTAGTCGCGAATCCATTATTGGGTATCGCTTATACTTAAAGTTGTTAATTTTTAATTGTAGAATTGATAAATATTTAAAGTTATTGATGCTACTAAAAAAATAGTAGCGAAAAATGCAATATTTCTGTATTTTTTAGCGTTTTTTTTAAGATCTTTGCTTAAATACCTGTCTAGTTTTGCGTTTTCAACAGGTTGTACTCTAATTCTTGCTACTCCCATTAAATAATCCTATTTTTTAAGTATTCTATTATTTCTTTTGGTGTAGTAAAATCGTTTACCCACTTTAATTTCAAAGCTTTACCGACAAATTCAGAACAAATGAACTTTTGGTCGCCATCTTTTTTGAAAATTCTAGCGTTAAAAAAGAACTTTAGAGCTAAATTTACTAATTGCAAAAATCCGTAAGGTTTTCCTAGTTGTTTTTTCACAAATTCAAAGTCGATACAATCTTCTTCAATTGTAAAAACGTCACATATATCATTATTTTGTAAAAATACGTCAATATGTTGACAATTTACATTACCGTGAGAAGCTTGAAATACTAAATCATCTTTAAGTATTAAGACGTGAGAATATTTGGTGCCGCCTTGATACCATTTTATCAATTCTGCTCCAATTTTCCATTTTTTAGGCGCTGACGTTGCTACAATCATAATGATTCACTTATTGGAATTGCTAAATATACTTCAATCTTATTGATGAATGAAAGTAATCTAACGTCTGTTATGTATTTTGCATCTTTCTTGTCGGCAGTTAAAGCGCGAACTTCAGTTATAGCGTCGTACAAAGACCCCGTCCCTAATGCACTAATGACTTCTGACATGTTCTTTCTAACAGTTCCTGTCATTCCATCTTGAGTAATACCCATTATTACATTGTTTGCTGCAAATTCAGAAATTAGACCATTACCAAAAGAAATAGCATCGGAAATAATCTTCTGAACATATTCCTGTTGAGTAAATGCTGGAGGAGGAACTATAGCCTCTATTTGATCAATTAGTTGTTGAGTCACTGGTACTGTAAGTATTATTGTGCACTGGTTTTCATCTTTAACGATACCATCGAATACACTCACGGCTTCTTTTATTGCCATGTGAAATTTTTTAAGATCTGGAACTACTTTATTACTTAATATAAAACTATTCATAATTATTACTCCGGTCTAGCTGCTGGGATTAATGTTAAAACTCTTTCAGTTATTGTCAAAGTCCCTCCGCCATTTTCTCTAAATCTAATGTCTACTGCTTGTGATCCGTTAACTGTAATAAATGATATAGTAGAAAAAACTACTTCAAAATCTGCGGCAGCGCCTACTAATCCTGTTGCATTTATTGATAATCTTCTAGTGAATATTGTTTGTTCTGTTCCAGCAATAAAAACTCCAATATCTCCACTTGTATCAGAAGCTAATCCAGCATTACAATTAAATGATACTAGGTAAGTTCCGGCTGCTGGAGTTGTTGTCATTCCAGATATAGTAGAATATGTAGCAGATGTTGTCGAAACGCTAGATGTTGCAGTTAATGAAGTTGCATTTAACCCCAGCACCATCCAATTTGTTCCAGCATTAACTTGAGCTTCAGTTCCTGTCCATCTAAAAGTTCCGTCTACTGTTTCAGAAGTATTTGATAAAGTTATTGCATTTGTTAATTCAACTCTACCGGTATTTGTTACTCTTACTTTTTCACTTGGAGTAGTTGTCCCGTTTGTTGTTGTCCAGAATCCAACAGAAGTCCCTTTTGCACTAGCTGTGTGATTTTGAGAAGCCGCGACGTTATAATAACCAACGTTAGACCAAGAAGTAGTCGCTTCATCCCAAGCTTTAAAATTGTGTACGCCGATGACATCGTTATTTAGTGGATAAAGAGGAGCAATTGTGGTTCCTCTGGCTTTACCTAACGTTACTTTACCACCATTAATATCATTTGAATATTGTAAAGTAGAGATTCCTCTATTTGACGTGCTTAATGTAGATCTAACTTCTAGTTCCGAAATTGGACTCAAAGACCCACCAACGCTCATTTTACCATCGTCGAACACATATATGGAACTATCTTGAATTGTTCTGCCATCAGTTCCATCATATCTAACAATAGCATTATCTGTAACAGTCCCTGCATCTTTCACATACTGAGTATGAGGGTCTCCCGTAGTCAAACCGCTTAAGTCATTATGTTGAATATTAGCAAGATTAACGTTCGCTGAAATCGTATTGGATACATCGTTATAATTAAAGTCAATAGTTGCCGTATCTGTTAGTATATTACCAACCGCGTCTTGAGATGCTTCTACGAAATCTGTTACTTGAGTAGAAGGGATTGCTATTGCTGTATTAGCAGCGGCTGTAAGCTGCCCTTGTGCGTTTACTGTGTAGTTTGGTACTTGTGTAACTGATCCGTAAGATCCTGCAGTAACTGCTGTATTTGCTATGTTTAAAGTGCGGCTAGTTGTAATATCTCCGCCGCCATTAAGTCCAGTTCCCGCTGTAATATTCACCGCAGAATGGTCAATGTGTTTGTTGGCTACAAAGTTTTGTAAACTATTGTGGTCTACGCCAGCCGGTAGAACCGTTGCTGAAATAGTATTAAGCGAATCGTTGTATGTTAAGTCTACAGAAGCGGTGTCTGTTAGAGTTGCACCAACTGCATCTTGTGCTCTTTCATTTGTGAAGAAAAGGTTTGTCGCACCTTCAGTAATGTCATTAGTTGTGTCTATTGACTTATCAAATACATCACTTCCAATGTTAATTTGTAAATCTTCATCCATAGTATCATTTAAAACGGATAATTCTATTTTATTTGGCGTTCCTATTATTTTATTTTCTAAATAGTTACCAATTTGGTCGTCGCCAGATACTTTAGTTAAAAAGTCATTTGGACTTTGTTGAAGTATGTCTACTTTAAGTCTATTTGAAGCTAGTAAAGCTGGGTCGAAGTTTATTTGCTTTCGAATGAAACTACCTTGGATCAATCCAATACCTTCAGCTTTTGATAAATCATAGCTTCCGTCGTTAACAATTACATCTCCACTACCAATTAAAGTTACAATATCAGATGATGCAGCCCAAAGTGGATAGTCAATAGGAATTAGTGTATATGTTGCAGGAGAAGCCGGAATACTTACTCCAGTATCACCTACTAAGATTGGACTAGCTGTTTGATTTTTTAATATCTTAGACATTTTTAAATTCCTTTAATAATTAATCCGACAATTATGTTTGAGCAACTTCCAGAACCAATTTTAATACAAACTTCGTCACCTAATGTAAATTGTACATCTTCGACCATTTCTGTAAATTTTCTAGAAGAAGTTACAGAGCTAGTATGTACTGTTGTAAATACACTTCCTACTCTAACTTGTATTTCTAAACTAAATGTTGCGTCGTCTTGACAAACAATAAAAACGTTACTTAGTTCTGCGGTTTCAAATGGAACTATTCTTCCTGCTTTATTACTAGGAACGCTATCTATCTGTAAATAAGTCCCTGCAGCGCAATTTCCTGATCTACCAAAACTAAATCCAGGGGTACTTTCAGCAATAGGAGCAACTGTAATATACGAACTCATTATGCAAACTCCGCAATAGCAACGTTTACGTTTCCAATTGAACTTCTATCAACCCAAACTCTAACTCCATCACCAACTGCTAATGTAATTGTTGATCCATTTGATAAAGTAAATGGTTGAGAAGCTGCAGAAAATCCATAAGTTACATTGCTACCTTGAGCTTGTATTAAAACGCTTTTCCTATTTATAAGAGGAGTTGCTCCAACCTTTACTTCCACAGGAGCTGCTGAACTATTTACAACTAAAGTTGTTTGTAGTACTGCGATGTTTAAAATATCAGCAGATTTAATTTCCCCATTTAAAGTTGAATTTACAAACGTAGTTTCATTACCCGCAGAATCAGATCCTGCGAGTTTAACTGTTTGTGCTGCTTGAAGTGAGTTTAAATCTGCTATGGTAAACCTCTCAATAAAAGTTGTTAAATTAACCTAAAATTGCAACAATTGTAGAGTACAAATCTTGCGCTTGGTTATCTTTATTTGTTCTAATAACTCTAACGCGAGCACCTGCTGGAATTGCAGCATACTTTGATAAAGTCATATCGCAATCTGGATTTGCAGTCGAGTTAAAGCGAACGCAAATAGTATTGAATACTCCAGTAGCTGCTCCAGTTTCAATTTGGATTTCAGCTTTAAGTTTTCCAGAAGCAGATCCTAGAACTTGATAAAGCTTAGAAGCTGAAGCGAATAGTAAATCATGATTACTAGTTGCACCAGAGGCAATCGCCGCTGCTGTATCGTAATGTACAACTTCAGTTCCAACGTCTTCTTGTACTACAACATTAATCGATCCGTCTGTATTTACAGCGAGAAAATCCGTTCCATCTCCAACTTTAACACTATCAGAAACGTGAGTTAGATCGCGAATATCAAGATCTGTAGCAGTTACTGTTGCAGTTACATCTGAGCCTGAAACATCTACTTTATCAGTCGCGAATACTAAATCTCTAATGTCAAGATTTGTAGCTGTAACATCTACTGAAGATCCAGTAACGTCTACTTTATCTGTTGCAAAAACCAAGTCTCTAATATCAAGATCAGTCGCATCTACAGTTAAAGAACCTCCGGCATCTGAAACTGGAACTGGATTAGCATTGCTAACATCGACATCTGCAACTTGAATTGTCACGTTTGCATTTAAATTATCGTGAGTTGCTTGTAGGACTTCGACACTATCTTGAGCTGAATCCAAATCCCTAATATCTAAATCAATTGCATCGACCGTTAGACTCGCGCCCCCGTCTTCTACGTTAATAGAACCGTTAGCATTAACGGTCATTGATTGACTAGTAATTGTTCCGTCTACTACTTTAATTGCTACGTCACCGTTTTGCTCGGTACGCACAGGAAGTGATGAGTTAAAATCTGCCATAGTTATTCCCCTTTAGTTAATAAAGCAGTTATTTCTGCTTGTAATTCTTCTTCTTTTTTTAATTGAATTTCGATCATTGCTTGTAGTCTTCTAATCTCCTCCATTCTCTCTTCAATTTTAAATTCTTGCTCTTCTCTAGCTAAACTTACTCTGGAAAGTTCTAGCTTTTTACGTTTTAATTCCATCATGCCTCCAAAAATTGCGATCTACAGTTAAAATTACCCAACATAGGTCTATTATGAACGACATAAATCGTCACAATTTGCCCAACTAAAAGATTTAATCCACTACCAAAATCAAATTTACCATTTAAACTACTACCAAAATACGTTCTTTGTTTATCTTCTGTATTGCCGTCTATTACTAGCTCGTATTCTGCAATATTAGTTCCAGAAAATTCAATTTTTTGCAAAAGTGCAGCCTGAGTTACTGTTACTTGAGAAATTATAGTAGTTACACCAGTTGCAATCCCGGTAACTTCTGCATATATACTGGCTAAATTTCCCGCATTAAAGTTTACATTAATTGATCCATCTGTATTTATTTTTAATTTATTGCCAGTATCTTTATCTGCAATAAAAACGCCGTCTTCACTAGGATCTAAGTCAACATCGATAGTAATGTTACTAATATTAGTAATCGCGTCGGTTCTTAGACGTTGTGTTGCCTCATCATATGCGCCTTGAAATATTTGACGTTCATCAAGCTTTGTTGGCGGGTATAATGGATATGAGGTTTGATCAGCCATTGTAACCCTTTATTTCATTTTATTTAATGTATTAAATCTTTTAGAAATTTGTTGTTGCATATCAGAATAACGAACTGGTTCTTCTAGTCCTTCTACAGCTTGTGCTGGAGGTGCTCCTTTAGCTTTTCTAGATTCATTAAATAATCTACGAGCATTCATTTCTTCAGAAGGAAGCTCTGAGTTTGCTAGTTCTTCCGGACGAATAGCTTCTTTAACTTGACCAACTCCTGGAAGATAATCAGTAGCTAGGTCTACCCCTTCCATTGCAGCTCCTCCAAAATCTCCAGCCATTGCTTTATCACTTATCGACATTGCTGCAGCGGCAGGACCTAAAATACCAAGAGCCTTCATTGTTTTACCAAACTTAGATGCAGTAGAAGCTGGTTTACTAGCCAATCGACTAGTCATTCCTTCTACCCCAGACGCAGTTCCGCCCTTTTCAATTATTTTATTTGAAATATCTTGTAGCTCAGAAGTTCTTCCCATATTCTTCCAAGCACCGCTTGCTTTATCTGATAATTCCTTCATCATTTCTTTATCGATATTACCAGAATCATATGCTTGTCTGATTTTATTTTTAATATCTACAAAATTAGAAGTTTTTGCACTACCATCCTTTACAACGTTTCCGTAATCAGATAAGTACTTAAATAATTCATTTCTATCCATATTATTTTCCTAATTTATTTAAAGTTTTCTTCATTTTTGCGTTATATACGTCTTTTTTACCTTGATCGGGAAGTTCATCACTTCCAGCACCAATTTCATCGCTTTGTAGCATTCCAGTTGGGTCTGCAGCCATTACATCTCCGCTATCTAACATGGAATAAGCAGCTAATCCTGTACCAATAACTGGTACTTTGCTTAGTAATTTATTTTTTGTAAGTTTTTTTAAAGCTTCTAGCTCAAAAAATCCTCTTTTATTATGTTTAGCAAATGCTTCTTCCGCACCTTCTAATCCCATTTTAGCAGTATCTAACATGTCTTCTTTTGGTACGTACTTTTTATTTAATGCATCTGATATATGATCAGCTTCGTGAATAATTACCCCACCGGGAGACTTTTGCATTATATTTCTATTCAAGTGTATTGTAGGTGTGTCTAATTCTTTTAAGTCAACATAGCCCAGATCGTCGCTAGCATCTTTAAATATGGATAGTTTTACTGGTTTTTTAATTTTTTGTTCATATAATTTATTTACATTTACTTCTGGAAGCTCATCATACATATTCATAGAAGCTTTTTTAAGTAAGGGTAGTTCGCTAATTTTTGTAGCTTCTTTTATTGCTTTTGGTAGTCCTATATCGTAATTTTCCATTACATGGTCACCCAATGTTTCTTGCATAAGCATACGAACTTCTATAGGGTCCATACCTTTAAGTAAGCTTGCTAACTCGTCTAGTTTATTATCGCGAATTAGTTTTTCTACTTGAGTTGTATTTATTTTTTTAGCCATCTATTCCTCTAAAAAACCTAAAGGTCCACGATCTTCGAATTTAAATTGCTTGCTTTTACTATCCAATTTATCTTTAATTTTCTGTAGTGCTTGCGCTTTATTTTTTCCTTGATAAATACTAGGATTAGCGTCAATTACATTTTCGGGTAATATTTCTTCAATTGGCATATTATCTGGAGCCTTTAATAGTTTTTTACCCATTCCAGATCCAAGATTGTGCTTAACGTAAACATCTTCGGGAGTAATCTCTACTTCACCTTTTAGTGTTTTTCTAAGTTCTTTTTCGTGCTGAGGCATTAATTCTTTCATAAGCCTAGCTTCTTCTCTTAGTGGGTTTGCTTCACGAGGATCTTCAGATCTTTCAGATAAGTACTTAATTGTATTTGGCATTAACTGAAATGTTCCACGAGCACTTCCGCCCTTTAGTGGTTTTTTGTATTTTCCAAATTCAGATTCGATCCCTGCAAATCCTGCAATTTCTTCAGGAGTAAGTGAAGAAGATTGTGCAATATCCTCATACATAGATTGTTGATCATAACGGTCCTCGACATAATTATCTGGACCCATTAGTTTTTTTAATGTTTTAGCAAGTTTACTTTCAGACATAATTATTGCGCCCTTGGGTCAATTCCTGGGTTAGGAAGTAAATTCGCGGGCACCGACAAATTATCTTGTGCTATATTTTGCGGAGTACCTTGTGGTCCTAATAAGCTAGGGTCCATTGTTTCATCAATGCTAGATTGATCCATAACAGAAGCATTACCCATTGGCATAGGTGGCATACCACTTTGAGGATTCATTGGTCCTGGAGGTAAACCTGGGGCACCTGCTGCTTGTTGTGAATTCAACGGTTGTTCTTTAATTAACATTAAAATATCAGGATTTACAGTACGTAGCATATCAATATGTTCTTGAATATGGTCGCGAACTGCTTTAGCCAATTCTGGGTTCATACGTAAATCTGGATCAGAAATAACTGCACGATGTTCTAAAATATGCAGCGCGTGTCTATCTAGTGGATCTACTAAAGTTGGCTTACCTTCCATTAACCATTCGTTTTCACGTTTAATTAAAAGAATATCTTGCATATCTCCTTCATAAAGAAGATCTACACGTCCAGTTTCCATTACAGCAAAATACTGCTCTGGAGTTTTAATGAGTTTCATATTTGCAAGGTTATTAGCAATTTCTAAACGACCGGCAATAGTACGACCTAAAGGATTACCAACATCAACAGTTACACGGCGAATATCAGAAATCATATCGCCTGTAAATTCTTTTAGAAATGGACGCTTATTTTTTCCAACAATAGCAATCATTTTTGGGGTTGTTGAAAAGTCTTTTAAAATTTCAATAAGTGATGAACCAATTTCTTCTAGGAATTTTACATAAGATCTTTGTAGAGGAGTTTGAAACTGAAGTGACATTGACTGAACAAGAGCTAATGAATTACCAGAACGTAATGAGGCTTCAGGGTTACCTCTTGTAACAGAGTTAATTCCAGATAGCTGCTCACCAAATCCGTTAATAATGTCTAGCATTTTAAAGGTCTCTGGAGACGTTGCAGTTAATTGTAAAGGTTCTGGTTTAGCATTACCTTCAACGATGTTTAGTCCTCCGCCAAGAGATTCAATTGTAATATCGGCGTTACGAGGTACATACAGATTTTGAACACCAAACGCATTTTGGTTTGTCATAATTGTAGAAGCAGTTGCATTCATTGCCTCTTGTAATGGATAGATATCGAACATATCTGAGTACCCATATGGAGTTCCCATGATTGTGGCAGGAGATAACCTAAATACTGGTAAAGTCCTATATGGCATCGGTAAATCTAAAAGGACAATATCTTCTGAAATAAATAGTAAATAACGTCCCTCAGGCATCGCTTCAGTCTTTTTATGGTAGAATTTAAATACTGGGATATCGTCTGTTTCATCATTTGAAAACGACGTAAGTTTATATCCATAGATTACATCCTTAGTTGGAATGCCCATGATTTTATCTTTATATTCTGGGTATTTAGCTATTAGGTTATAACGGTTTTGAAAAGTACGAACTAGTACCCATTCTTGAGAATCGAAATTTTCTTTAGTTCCATCAACTACAACAGAAAGAGGATCGTATAGAGTAGACTCTAATTCTCCTGTATAGTTATGTTCGCCCGTTTCTTCATCAAAATCAAAAGATTCTCCAGCAGTTGCATTCCACTCTAGTTCAATGTATGCAGATCCCATTACAACAGCCATTTCCACAGCATCGTAAACTCTATTCTCAATGTTCTTTTCACGCATATAGTAGTCTAAGATACCATTGGCTAGATATGTTTGAGATAATGATTTATAATCTGTATTTGCTGCTTTTGATTCTAATATAGGTCTATTTGCTGTAATTATTGAAATAATATGTTTTGCTAGATTTCTAAACATATTCACAGGCATTGATACAAGTTCACCTTGTTCGCCTGTAAAAGAAATAGAATGTTGGTCAGATTCAGTTTCGTTAAAGTTACCGTAGTAAAACTTCCACATTCTTCTAAGTTTAGTTACATAAGAGTTTGTGCGCATCTCTTCATAGAAAGTTCTTGCCTTTCCTAAAACAGCAGCAGCAGCCTTATCTGGACTTCTAGCGGCAAAGTACTGTGTATTTATATCGCTCATTAAAGCTCCAATTTTATTATTTTAAAGAAGAAAGGAAATCTTTAACCACTTCTAGAGGGACATAGAATCCTTGATTTTCGACGTCTCTAGATCCCGCGAAAATAACCCCTACTACTCTTCCATAGATATTAACAACAGGTGAACCGGAGTTACCAGGGTATGTAGGACTTGAAATCTGAACCGCAGTTCTTTCTACCGCACAAATTTTAAAAATACCAAATAACGTAGGAATTTCAACAAGAGTTCCTTCTGCACAAGTTCCATCTGCTTGGGTTTCTTCCCCAAGTGTAATTACCTTTTCGTCGAATTTTTCACCTTCTGCAACGTTTAAATTATTACCACGAGGATGTCCTAAAGTGTATACTCTGTCTCCGTTTTTTGCAGGGTCTGAACTAATTTTAATACCCTTTACACCCGGTAAAGCTTCCATTACACAAAGATCGTGACTATCATACTTTGCTATGATCTTTCTAACTACGCCAACTTTATCACCGTATTTTTCGACCTTTAGAGGTCCTGTTATACTACATACGTGTTTATTTGTTAGAATATAAGTTTTACCGTTAGGAGCTTGAACATGAAATCCAGTTCCCATCCCATCCATACCAACAATTTTCACTGAGTTATCTTCGGCAATATTTCTAATGTATTGTCTATAAGCCACTGGTGTTTGTAAAGAAATCACAACCACAAAAAGTGCTGTAATTATAGATTTTAATATTTTAGATAATGTTCCTTTTAATGTCACTTAACCCATCCTTTGTTTGGTTATATAAATAGTTGTTAATTTCTCACCTTTGCCTTTTTCCCAAATATTGATTTATATATTTCAATATTGCTTTGTTGGGTTGGTTGAGTTGCATTTGGTGGGTAATATATAGTAGAACTGTTAACATTATAGTTCTTAGGATATGGATTTTTATTATAACTAATTGATTTTATTAAATAAATCATTGCGTCAACAGCATCGTAGTGTCCATCATCTGGAGATCTAGAAAATGTATCTTTGGTAGATGCGTCTTTCCATCGGGCATTTTTTAAATGTCGAATTAAAGTTACACACTTAGGATCAATTATTATTTTACCAGATTGTAGCATTACTCGTATCTTATTGATTAAAGGTAGCTTATACCCAGGTTCTTTAGTTACTGGTATAAAGTTAAGCTGACCGTAGCTAGCTCGATTAATTTCTTGGATTACAATAAGGTCTACGTCTGAAATTCTAGACTCTGGAGTAATTAATTCATGGGTATAATGATTAATCCATAGTGTAGATTCTTTTGCTAGTATTTCTTCGGCAAATTTGTTTAGTTTTAAATCCTTGCCTTTTTTTACAATCTCGTCTTCAATTACAATTTTATCTGATTTAAAGTCATAGTACCCAAATAGACATACCGTTAAATCTTTGAACCCTAAATCCATTGCAACATAAGGAGTATAAAAAGGAGGCTTGGGAACTTCTTTAACAATTTCGGAAATTAGTTGATCGTCGAATTCTGGAATAACAGTCTTAGTTTCATCGCGTATTATGGCACATAAATACTCTCTTTGAAATTGTACGTTATTTTCTCCGCCTGGAAACTTTTTAACAATTGCTTGCTTTTCTTCTAAAGACAATAAAGGATTATCCCATAAAGTCTTTTTTGTTAGATTTCCCTCTTGTTCTGCAGTTTCAATAAACCCAACAAAATCGTGATCTGGTTGTTCTGCAGGAGTCGATGCAAGAATCATCTTACCTTTAGTATGCGTTGTAGTTGGCATTAAAATAGACAAAACGTTATAGTTTAGATTATTACAGAATCCCGCCTCGTCTACTAATACAACTCTTGCCTTTTGACCACGTAATTTTTCTGCGTGTCCCGCATCTGTACCTGCCATTTGAATTTGACTTCCATTTGGGAAGTAGTAGGTATATTTAGACGCTACGTACTCAGGTGCTACTTCTTTAGGACAGCTCTCTAGAATCTCTTTAAAGATGGGTTCAAATATTGACTGTACATGTAGCTTAGTATCTGTTAGAAGCTTCACAATTGAATTTGGATGCTTTATAGCTTCAGTTAATGCTATAAACGCAAGGCACCAAGATTTACCTGTTTGACGACTAAGTAACCATACCATTGTAGATCTATCTTCAGCATTAACGTATAAAGAATACATTTCCTTTTGAACGTCATGCATCATCCAAGATAATTCCCCACGTCTCCAAAGTTCGTCAGTAATTTCTTTCTTGTGAACTTTAATCTCCATTACTTACTCTCTGTTGCCTTAGGGCTAGCTAGTAGGCTTAATAGATTACTAGTATCGATTTCTTTTACTGCTTCTCTATTCTTGTTATCTTCTGAATCCTTACCTTTAATCAATTGTAATACTTTAGAAAATGTTTCTACTTTCTTTGTTTCTTCTAGAGTTAGTTCTCCTTCCATAGACTTTCTATTTAAAAGGGCTAATTGTATTAAACAAATAGTCTCTGCGTCGTTTGTCTGATCCTTTGACGTATCAAGGATGCTTTTTGTAAATACTTCTTGTTTTGTCTGCTCTAATTGTACTGTTAGAGTTGCAATCTCTTTTTGTAAAGCTTCTATTTTTTTAGTTTGAGTAATCATTACCGTATACTGAGCATTTGCAAATTTTTGTAGTTCACTAAAGTCTGTAATGTCTTTTATCATTTTATTAACTTCTGACACTATTACCTCCTAATTGCTTGACCCATATTAATAGACGAAACCTTATTCTTTGTACCGTCTAGATCTTTTTGTAAAGAATCTAGTCTGGCTGCGGTTTCCTTTTTGTATAAGTTAAATCTTTTTATTGTTCTTTGTTCAGTAAGAAATTCATACATACAGTAAATACTAGCTGTAGCTACTAAAGCTATAGCATCTACTAAATTAGTTTCATTTACAAAGCTTTTTACTACTATAGAGATAAATAGTAGAGTACATACTAACTGAGCATGTTTTTTCATATCTGTATATCCTTGGGTTAAATATAATAAAGAAGGTAATAGTACTACGTTTCCACTCGTAATTAAAAGTGTGTCTAGAGACACTGTTGGTCTTGTAAAGTATAAGACCTTCTTAATTATAGTTGTTAATTTATATACAAAGATAGTATTATAGTTTTGCTTACTTTTACTAAAAAGTCAGTCGTATCGTAAGATACGAAATCTCTAATAAACCTAGTACTGTATAATATATAGTATTGTTTTAGTATTCTTGTTTTATCGGTCTGACGTGTTTATATAGGTATGGCGTCAAGTCCTGACTCAGCGCCTTTTCGGCAATGTCATATATACTTGCATTTTACCATAAAACATGCATTTTGTCAAGTAAAAAGTTATATTTTTTAAAATTTAGAACAATTACAAATATTTAGTAGTCCCACCTTCTAACCCTTTTGTCTTCTTGTCCACGCATATCTACATGTAGAAAACTCTTTGCTATACCGATAGCGTAGAAGTGTTTTGCACAAAATACAAGAAAGTCTGATATTCTCATTCTAGTAGGTTTAAGGTCTACAGCTTCGCCAAGTTCGTGAGTAGATTGTTTTGCAACAACAGTATT
>Ga0114982_1001066_pt1 | contig 13968 bp, 14 predicted proteins | sample Shrwel_input2_FT_FD_87183 | JGI IMG/M metagenome (GOLD analysis project Ga0114982, IMG submission 87183) | Subsurface microbial communities from deep shales in Ohio, USA - Utica-3 well 1 S input2 FT | ecosystem: Environmental > Aquatic > Deep subsurface > Shale gas/oil reservoir > Produced... | reverse complement strand
GCCTTATTCCATATAAACCAGTGGTTCACCACTATGTACGGTTTGCCCTGCTCTACAAATAATGGCTTTTACAATGCCATCTTCTTCTGCATAAACAGGAAGTTCCATTTTCATTGCTTCAATGATAGCAATAGTTTCGCCTTTTTTAACCTCTTGACCATGTTCAACAAAAATTTTCCAGATATTACCTGTCATCGATGCATTTAATGATGCTAAATGACTGTAATCAGCATGGTTATTTTCTTGAACTTGTTCTTCAGGCAGAGCAGCAAACTCCTCTTTCCAGCGATCCACTTCGGTCGTGAATGCTTGTTGTTGCTTAGCTTTAAACTCGGCAATACTTTCAGCTTCATCATCTAAGAATTGTACATAATCCGCATAATCGAACTCTGTTTCTTCAATTTTGATCTGTGCATGACCATTTTCAAAGTCGGCACGCCATTCATTCAATTCCTCTTCTGTCACTTCAAAATATTTGATTTGATCAAAGAATTGTAAGAACCATTGCTTATCACCAAATTGTTTGTTTTTCTTAAACTTATTCCAAATTGGCAAAGTACGCCCAATTAATTGATAGCCGCCCGGTGAATCCATGCCGTAGATACACATGTACATACCACCAATTCCAACAGTTCCTTCAGCGGTAAAAGTACGAGCTGGATTATATTTAGAACTGAGTAAACGATGGCGTGGATCAATTGGCACAGCACAAGGTGCCGTTAAATACACATCACCCAAACCAAGAATTAAATAATTGGCATCAAAAATAATTTCTTTGACTTCATTCCGATCTGCCAAGCCATTAATGCGTTGGATAAAATCAACGTTATTTGGCAACCACGGTGCTTTAGAGCAAACACTTTCTTGATAGCGTTCAACAGCTCCTAAAGTCGCACTGTCTTCAAATGCCATTGGCAAATGTACGATACGAGATGGGATTTTTAATTGGCTCAAATCTCCCATTTCTTCTTCAAGTTGAAGTAAGTGAGCAATCAACTGTGATTGTGGAACCACTAAACCATCGTATTTAATCTGTAGTGAGCGAACACCCGGTGACAGCTCCAATACGCCCGCAATTTTTGCATCACGGATCATTTGAATCAGTTGATGCACACGTAAACGCAAAGCCAAATCTAGAACATTTTCGCCATACTCTAAGAGAATATAACTATCACCTGCTTGGCGATACACAGTTTTTGGTGACAATTCGGTTGGTTCACGCTGTGCCAAAATCGTACTGACAACCTCTTGAATTGGCTCGATCGTTTCTACAACTTTGCTTGCTTCCGCAAAGTTTTGGATATTTTCAATTTGCTGACGTTCAAGTTCATTGGCTTGTTCAACACTAATAGGATAAAAGCGAATTTTATCATCGGCTTTGAGCTGTCCCACTTTCCAAAGTTCTGCTTTGGCAATCGTCACAGGACAAACGAAACCACCTAAGCTTGGACCATCTTTCGCCAGAATCACAGGGAAATCGCCTGTGAAGTTAATTGCTCCGATCGCATATTCACAGTCATGTACATTTGATGGATGTAAACCTGCTTCACCACCATTTTCTCGTGCCCAGCTTGGCGTTGGTCCTGATAAACGCACGCCTAAGCGATTTGAGTTAAAGTGTACTGTCCACTCTGAGGCAAAAAACTCTTCTACATATTCAGGTTTAAAGAAATCTGGTGCGCCATGTGGACCATATAACACCGCAATTTCCCATTCATTACTATATTCAGGAATCAATTCAGCCGACAATGCTTGAGGTTCGTCATGTGCAAGTGGCAATTCTGCATTAGCAAATGCTGGATCAACCATTTTAATCATGTCGCCGACACGTAAGGTACGACCTGCATGACCACCAAAATTACCAAGCGCAAAAGTAGAACGACTACCCAAATAAACAGGAACATCCAAACCATTTCGTACCGCTAAATATGTACGGCAACCTGATTCTACTTGACCGATTTTTAGAATTTGTCCTGCTTTAACTTCTACAGGTTTCCAAAAATCAATTTCCTGATCATCTAACAAAGCAGTACAGCTTGCTCCCGCCAAAGCAATAATCGTATCTGTATGAAACTTTAATGTTGGTCCAACTAATGTAAACTCGAAACCTGCGGCTTTAGCATCATTTCCAACAATACGATTGGCAAGCTGAAATGCATAATCATCCATTGGACCAGATGGCGGTACACCAATATCCCAGTAGCCTGTACGACCTGGATAATCTTGAATTGAACTCAAAGTCCCTGCTTGAACCACTTCAATTACGTTTGGCGTGTAATTGAAATCATCCAACATTCTTGTCCAAATTTGCATAGATTCAAAACGCTGATCTGAAACGATGGCACGTGCGTAATCTAAGTTTGTGCTGATGCCATTCAATCGAGTTTCAGCCAATACATGCTTTAATTTTTCAATAGCACTAGCACGATCGTCAGCATGTACAATAATTTTGGCAATCATCGGGTCGAAGTATTGAGAAATCTCTGTGCCCGTTTTCACCCAAGTATCAACACGTGTACCTTCTGGAAATGAAACTCCTGTCAGTACACCGGGACTAGGCTGGAAATTTTTAACGGGATCTTCAGCATAAACACGAACCTCAATCGCTGCGCCTTTAGGCTGAATATTGCTGAGATATATCCAATCTAGTTCATCACCAGCAGCCACTTTGAGCATACATTCAATTAAGTCTAAGCCTGTAACCATCTCAGTGACTGGATGCTCAACCTGTAAGCGTGTATTCACTTCTAGAAAATAAAACTCATCTCGATTGGCATCGTAAATAAACTCCACTGTTCCTGCACTACGATAGTTAACGGATTTACCCAGTTCTACCGCTGCTTGATGTAGTTTTTTACGTGTCGCTTCAGGTAAATTTGCCGCTGGAGTTTCCTCTACCACTTTCTGGTTACGACGTTGCAAAGAGCAATCACGCTCACCAAATGCAACGACTTGCCCTTTTCCATCACCAAAAATTTGTACTTCAACATGACGCGCTTTATCAATAAAGCATTCAATAAATACGCCTGCATCTTTGAAAAACTGTTCTCCCAAACGTTTTACACTTTCATAAGCATCGGTCAAGGCTTGTGGCGTATCACAACGGGTCAAACCAATACCACCACCGCCAGCAGTACTTTTCAGCATAATTGGATAGCCAATACGATCTGCGGCAGTCAGTGCCTCTTCTAAACTATCCAACAATCCTGTTCCCGGAGTCATCGGTACATTAGCAGCAGCAGCCAATTCACGCGCACGATGTTTTAAACCAAACTCTAAAATTTGCTCGGCCGTTGGCCCCATAAAGGCAATGTTATTTTCCTCACAGGCACGAGCAAAATCAGCACTTTCAGAAAGAAAGCCATAACCAGGAAAGATTGCCTCAGCGCCAGTTTGTTTAGCTGCCTGAATCAATTTTTCGATACTCAAATAAGTATCGGCAGGCTTTAAACCGTCTAATGCAATTGCAATATCAGCATCTTCGACATGTTGCGCATAACGGTCACTATCCGAATACACAGCAACACTGGTTACACCTAATTTTTTAAGTGTGCGAATCGCTCGAACAGCAATTTCACCACGGTTTGCAATAAGTACAGTTTTAAACATGATGATTCCCCCCAATTAATTTGCTGTGTTTGCTGCTTGGCTGTTACGATGCTGGATATAGGCTCTCCATCCACCAAAATGACTAATATTCTCTGCATCATCTATGCCATAAGGCTCACAGATAAAACCTTTCACCCAGCGCCCATCTTCTAGTTCGACATTACCCATACCTAAAGGTGTCGGAATTTCAGCCACAAATTCACCAAATCGAGCAGTTGGGACATCCCAAAGTTCAACAATAATGCTTTGTCCATCTTGCTGACGTGCTAATCCCGGTTTTGGTGGAACAGTTCCGTTCAATGCATAAAGCGCATAATTTTGAGAGGTTTTTGTGGTTTCTATATGCACGGCATCGCGTGTGGTGAGCTGAAAATTCAGCGGCATACCTGTCAAATGAGCACCGACGACTGCAACGCGAATATGATGTTGCGAAATAGGTGTAGCAGAACTTAATGGCAGAGCTTTATCCAATGCCCCTAATTTCAGTGCAAGATAGTTTTGCCAAGCTTTACCAAAATGAACCAATGCCGCATCATGCCATGCTGGCGCAATTAGAGTGATTCCAAATGGTAAATGGTCAGCTCTAAACCCTGCTGGCAAAGCAAGCGCACTGAGATCGGCTAAATTGGTAAAATTGGTATATGTTCCCAAATGAGCGTTATATTCAATCGGATTTTGTTGAAGCTGCTCAATGGTATAAATTGTGGGTACGGTTGGAACAATTAAGGCATCAAAATCAGCCAATCTTTGTTGGATTTTACGAGCTAAATCTTGTTTTAAATATTCTGCATTGTAGGCATCTACCGCTGAATATTTTTCGCCGTTTTTAATAATTTCTAATACCGTTGGATCAAAGTCATCAGTATTGCTGTTGAGTAAATCTTCAACGGCTGCGGTACGTTCTGCCACCCATGAACCTTGATATAGTTGCGCTGCAAGTTGCTCAAAATCTGAAAAATCAATTTTAGTGATCTCGGCATTTAATGACTCAAGTAATTGGATTGTTTGCTGGAATACTTTTTCTGATTGCTCATCACCAAAGAAATTTAGCTTTTCTGGGATGGCAAATTTTAATTTGCTAGAGAAACGCGCTGGCACATTCTTTGGATGCTTACGTGAATAGCTGTCCAATGGATCATATGCTTCTAAAACATTTGCAACCAAGTCTGCGTCTACAACGGTTAAGGCAAATATCGAAATACAATCTAGACTTTTACATGCTGGCAATAACGCTCGATTTGAAAACCGCCCTTTGGTTGGTTTTAGCCCAACAATATTGTTAAAAGCTGCTGGTACACGCCCTGAACCTGCGGTGTCTGTACCTAAAGCAAATGGAACAAATCCACGAGCAACCACACTTGCTGAACCTGAACTTGAACCGCCACTGACATATTTAGAATTAAATGTATTTGCAACAGCACCATATGGAGAGCGCGTTCCCACTAAACCCGTTGCAAACTGATCAAGATTAGTTTTACCAACTACGATTGCACCTGCTTGCTTCAACAAACGCACTGTTTCAGCATCTTGTACTGCAATTGTATTTAATGCCTTACAAGCTGCGGTAGTTACAAACCCGGCAACATCAATATTATCTTTCACTGCAAACGGAACGCCGTAGAGTGGAAATTGTTTTGCTAAACTCTCAGCTTCTTTAGTTAATTCATTGAGAAATTGAATTTGCTGTTCAATCTGTTCTACCGTCGCAATTGAAATCCATGCATTGTCTTGAGGATCAATTGATGCAACTAAATCTTTTAAAGTATTAAGTTGGATCTCATTTTTCGAATAAGCTTTTTGCCACTCTGAAATTGTCCAACCTAAAGTTTTTATCTCATGCATTTTATGAATCCCATCTTGTATACAAGTTTGAATTTTAAAAAATGCAGAATCCATGCCAATTTATTTTAAACATATAAATCAGATGTTTATATTATTTTATAGATATACTATTTTTTCTAATTTTCATCTTGGTGCTTAAAAGGCTTTGTTTTAATGCAAATGCTCCATGATTTAGCAAATAGCATTTTTGTTTATCAAAAGTTGCTCAAATTCATATTTAATCAATTATTCTTATAATTTATTGTTTTATTTTTAGATAGTTGGATAACTCCTCAAACTCTGATGCTAAAGTTTGAGTAGCTTGCTGCTCCATTGCTCTATATTTTTTTAATACCACTTGCCCTAGTTCTGTCACTAATGCACCGCCACCATGCGTCCCACCGGTTTGCGTTTCAACAAGATGAGAATGATAACACTGATTCATAGTATCTAAAAGTTGCCAAGCTCTACGATAACTCATATTCATAGATTTTGCGGCTTGAGAAATTGAGCCTGTACGTTGAATTGCTTCCAGTAATTCAGCTTTACCCGGACCAAAAGCAATTTTATCTTCGGCTAAGATTCGGACATGTAATTTTAAACGTAATTTTGACATCAACTTATACTCAAAGATTTGATGATGCGATACACATCATCAAATCCAAAAATTAGTCATTAAAAATGAATAACCGTACGAATTGATTTACCTTCATGCATTAAATCAAAAGCTTCGTTGATCTCTTCAAGTGGCATTGTATGCGTAACGAATGGTTTAAGTTGAATTTCGCCTTTCATCGCATCTTCAACCATTTTAGGTAATTGAGTACGCCCTTTAACCCCACCAAAAGCCGTGCCCATCCACTTACGACCTGTTACTAATTGGAATGGACGAGTCGAGATTTCCTGTCCCGCACCAGCCACACCAATAATGACGGATTGCCCCCAACCACGATGAGCACATTCTAATGCTGAGCGCATGACATTGGTATTTCCAATACATTCAAAAGAATGGTCTACACCCCAACCTGTCATTTCAACAATCACTTGTTGGATGGGTTGATCATAATCTTTAGGGTTTAAGAAATCAGTTGCACCAAACTGTTTTGCAAGTTCAAATTTATCTGGATTAGTATCGACTACAATAATACGTCCTGCTTTGGCTTGGCGTGCACCTTGCACAACAGCTAGACCAATTCCACCTAAACCAAAGATAGCAACACTATCACCTTCTTGAACTTTAGCAGTATTGTGTACTGCTCCAATCCCTGTCGTCACACCACAACCAAGCAAACAGACTTGTTCATGATTTGCCTCAGGATTGATTTTTGCCAACGACACTTCTGCCACAACCGTATATTCACTGAAAGTTGAACATCCCATATAGTGATAAATCGGTTGACCATTATAAGAGAAACGTGTTGTTCCATCAGGCATCACACCTTTACCTTGGGTTGCGCGAACGGCAACACAGAGATTGGTTTTACCTGATTTGCAGAATAAACATTCTTTACACTCTGCTGTGTATAGCGGGATGACGTGATCACCCACTGCAACACTCGTCACGCCTTCACCAACTTGAACGACTACACCCGCACCTTCATGACCTAACACCGCTGGAAAAACACCTTCAGGATCATCACCAGATAAGGTGAAAGCATCTGTATGACATACACCTGTATGGGTAATTTTGATAAGCACTTCACCTGCTTTTGGCGGTTCAACATCTAGCTCTACAATTTGTAATGGTTGACCAGCGGCAAAAGCAACAGCTGCACGTGATTTCATACCTTCATCCTTTATAAATCATGTAGTGTTTTATGTTTCTGTAACAGTTAACTGATTTTATGCTGATATTCAACATCATCAAGTAGATATAATGCTATCTTTACATAAGTAAGCAACATTTCACGATAAAAATGATAAAGAATTTGTACCACTTTAGAAGTATATCGCTTGTTACATTAGTTACTTTAAGTGGTTGTTCATTGCCACCCAATCAAAATCATGATCGGAGTATTTCTGTGCAAACTAAAACTAAGTGGATGAATGATCCTCAAGCCGATCTTAATATTGAAAAAGGATTAACTGCATTCTTAGCTTTAGATGATGCTTTTTTAAGTATAGCGTCACGCATTCACTTAATTCGAAATGCTAAGCATCAACTTGATTTGCAATATTATATTTGGAATGACGATGCAATTGGCAATCTGATGCTGCATGAGCTGTTAAAAGCAGCGGATCGTGGCGTAAAAATTCGTTTACTGATTGATGATCAAAATGGAGTAAAGCTAGACAAAACATTAAAAGCACTCGCTCAGCATCCAAATTTTGAAATTCGCATTTTTAATCCCTATAAATTTAGACACTTACGTTTTATTGATTATATCTTTAGATTAAAACAAATTAATCATCGTATGCATAATAAATTGACGATTGCAGATGCCTCTATTGCTGTAACTGGTGGTCGAAATATTAGTAGTGAATACTTTGAAGCAAGTGATCAATTTCAATTTAGCGATATGGACATTTTGTTCTATGGAAAAGCAGTAAATCGATCAGAACAAGTTTTTAATGAGTTTTGGAATAATCAACTTAGTTATTCTACTGAACAACTATTTGGTAATACAACGGCAACTCAATCACTTGAACACTTAAGAATAACCTATAAAAATTTAGATAAAATTAACACTCCTACGGAAGAAAAATTAGAAGAAGCACAAGATTATTTAAAATTGCGCCTACAAAATTATCCAGTCCAATGGGCTAAGGCATATTTTGTCGCAGACCATCCTGACAAAGCATTGGGACAAGCTAAAGGTCAACAACTTTTATTTTCCCAAGTGTCAAATATTATGGGAGAACCTAAACAACATATGGAATTAGTCTCAGCATATTTTGTACCTACAGAACTTGGCACTAAATATCTTAGCCAATTATCACAAGATGGAATCAAAGTACGAGTTTTGACAAATAGTTTAGTCGCAAATGATGTTGCAGTGGTTCATTCATTTTACAGCTTATATCGAAAACCGCTCTTAAAAAGTGGTATACAACTTTATGAATTTAAACCCAATATAGAACGAAAAAAACGAACATGGTATGAAGTTGCAACTGGTAGTGTTATTCCAGTCAAAGGTAAAAATCGCTCTAGCCTACACGCTAAATTTTTTGATGTGGATGGAAAAGTATTTATCGGCTCTTTTAATTTTGATCCACGTTCAGCTCATTTAAATACTGAAGTCGGTTTAGTGGTTGAATCAGATCATTTACAAGATCAAATTACAGCAATGCTTGATCAGCATTTACTACAAGTTGCTTATCAACTCAAACTTGACGAAAATGGAAACATTATCTGGTATGAACATCTGAAAAATGGTGATGTCATTGAACATCATCATGATCCTGAAAGTACAAAATTCCAAAGATTCACCATGAATTTCGTATCTTATTTCCCAGTGGAATGGATGATGTAAATATCTATGAACATACTCTCATTGACTAAATTGACATACTAAATATAAGTAAAGACTATTCTTTTATAAATTTTATATGCTTAATTTATATTAATAAAAAATAATATGGACAATATAATGATTTTAGAAAAAGATTGGAAAAACATTCAACATGTATTTTCTTATGCACAAAAGTCGTCCTTACATGCATCTATTGCAACTGTAGATTCATTAGGTCAACCTACGATCACTCCCATTGGTACAATTTTTTTAAATGATGACCAAACAGCTTATTTCTTTGATACTTATACAGATAAGCTAAGTGAGAACCTTTTTCAAAATTCAAAAGCTTGCATTCAAGCCATTAATACCAACAAGTGGTTTTGGTTAAGCTCCTTCATTAAGGGGCGTTTTGATCAGTATTTTGGAGTTCGTCTATATGTAGAAATTGGCGATTTACGCCCTGCTACAAAACAAGAAAAGCTAGCCGTCGCTCATAGAACTAAACCTCTTCAATGGACAAAAGGTAGCCAGTTAATTTGGTCTGAATTTACTCAAGTAAGAAATGTTAAGATCAATACATTTAGATGGGTTAAATATCCGAAAATGATGGAACATTTAAATTAATTCTATTTCGTTTCAAACAAACATAGCCCCTCAATTTCTAAAGGTATTTTGATCTCTTGAAATGATGCTTGTTCGAATGCATCTATATGCTCTTGTTTATTCATATAAAGTTGATCATTTTGCATGGCGTTCGGTGCACACAAGTGATCACAAACTAAATAAGTCGCTTTCGGCTTTAAAAGTGTTTTCACTATTATATGGAAATTTTCAGCATGTCTTTTATGTCTGAGCTCATGAAGTGCTTGATGGATAATTATAAAATCATATTTTTGATTTAGAGCATCGCGCCAATTGGATTGTTTAAAATCTCCAATAAAGTATTTTGCTCGTGATTGTGCAGAAACATCTAATTTTTCTTGAGCAAGTTGATGCATCGCTTCAGAAAAGTCAAAGGCAGTATATTCAATATGAGGCAATTGAGAGAGTAAATATTTAGCAAGAAAACCTGGACCTGAACCAAGTTCCAAGACATGACATTTATCAAGTTTACGCTGTGCAATCAGATTTGCGTAATAAGCAAAAAAATCTTTTCTCCACGGGCGCTTAACATTCGCTGTTTCTTGCCATTCAAACGCATCAGCATAGTTTCGTAAATCAATTGGACTTTCAACATCTTTCATTAATATTCCCTATTTTTAACTAAACTAAGCCAATTTGTTCAAAAAATAGTTTATATGCTTCAGCCTTCTTTTCTAAAGCTAGAGGGTAAGCACGTGATGATGAAGGTAAGCGATACAAACTTAACTCTCGATCCATATAATTGACTTGTACCGATTGCCCGATCATTGGTTTAGTTACTTGCTCAGGAAAATGCTGCATCAGCGTATCTGTCGCTTTATCACCTGTTGTCATGATAATGTTGCATAATGGTATCTGCACAAGTAGTTTTGATAAATCTGTGGGCGTGACAATTTCTAAAAATTTATCTGAAGCATTACCTTGTAAGCGTTTTACTTGATAAGCAGTATCAAAAATCCCTACTCCTATTTGAATTAAAAACTCGCGTATTTTTTGTTCTTTAAAGTTTTTAGTAGGTAAATCTAAAAAATAATCTTTATCTTTAAAAAAAATTAGACCAAAGATTCGCCACATATCGTTTTGATAATTTGGGTAGTAGAAATCCATCTTCCATCTGTGTTGTGGTGGTGGAAAACTTCCTAACATCAGCAATTTAGCAGTCGCTGGTAAAAATGGTTGTAAAGGATGTGTTTCAATATCATTCATTCAATGTATTCTATAATTATTAAATCTATTTTCTCAAACAACTTACTCTAGATTAAAAAGATTAATTTAGCCCACAAACTAGATTTATTGCAGGCTATTTAAATTGGATTCCTAATCCCATTCAAGCTGAAATTGGATATTCGTATTAGTAAAATTAGGATTTAAAAACACTCTATATCCTGCTGACTTTAATTCAGATACAACAATTTCTGCATCCTCACTACTGACTTCATGTTTAGAAAATTGCTGTAAAGCATCCCTATCGCCGTCGTTTGCTCTTAATTTTATCGTACTAGATAATTTTGATAATATTTTATCTACCGATAATTTTTTAACATTCGCATTTGAAATTGCTGTAGCTTTATGTGCAGGTAGCAAAATTTCTTCGTTCAACTTTTCGGCCTTTCATATTTGGAAATGACCAAAATATAATAGGATCGTTTTCCACTTTTTCAAGCTTGAAATACAATAATAACGACATTATTTGACGCATAGATTCTTTAGATTAAATAAATTACGGACAATTAATGTTCAATTTATCAGTGTAATAATCCAAAGAAATTTTTAATTCTTTCATCAACTCATCTTTCTTAAAGCTTTCTGGTTGAAGTGCTAGTAGTGCTGGTACATACTCAATTTCATAAGTTTTAGGATAGTCTTCACACAGTATTTTGATTTGTTCTTCTCTAGTGCTAGTAGGATTATCGAGTATATCTAGATATCCTGTTATTTTTTGATCTATTGACTCAAATTCTACTTTCGAATCAATTGCTTCATTTTTCTGTTCAGGTTGCTTTTGACATCCAACTAAAATAATCATGAGCAAAGTTGAAATTAAAATTTTAGCTTGCATAATTTCCCATTCAAATTAAAAATTTAGTATAAAGGTAAGCTCTTATTGAGTGATCATGCACTCATACAAACGTGATCTTACTGGATCACAACAACTTAAATTGTGAATTATTTATATTTTCAAAGAAACAAGTGTAATTTCTTGTGAGAAACTATTCTTGTCCATTTTGTTAAATTATAAATACTTTTTGATCATGACTTAAAAAAGTTAAACGGTAGCTTTAAGTAGCGTACACCATTACCTTCTGGTTCAGGAAAGCGCCCTGCATCCATATTGATTTGTATCGATGGAAGAATCAATTTGGGCATCGATAAAGTGGCATCACGAGCTTGACGCATTTTCACAAAAGTTTGTCGATCAGTAACAGACTTCAAATGAATGTTGCTTTTTTTCTGAATCCCAATCGTAGTTTCAAAAAAATATTCATTCCTGCCTGCAGGCTTATAATCATGGCATAGAAAAACTTTTGTATCATCAGGTAGTTGATAAAGTTTCTGCACTGAATCAAAAAGTATATCTGCACTTCCTTTAGGAAAATCACATCTCGCCGTACCATAATCTGGCATAAATAAAGTATCACCAACAAAAACTGCATTACCAATCACATAGCTTAAACATGCTGGTGTATGCCCTGGGGTTGGAATATTGTATGCATCTAGATGACCAATTTTAAAATGCTCATCATCTTTAAAAAGATAATCAAAAGTTTGATGGGAATTAAATATTTTTACATCAAGATTATATATTGAGCTAAAAGTCTCTTGAACAATTCCAATCTTTTCACTCATCGCAATCTTGCCACCAAGATGCTCTTTAATATATTGAGATGCGGTCAAATGATCTGCATGAACATGTGTTTCTAGAATCCACTCAACATTCAGATGTTGCTCATTTACAAAGTCAATAATTTGATCTGCACTAAAAGTTGATGTAGTAGCAGATGCAGCGTCATAATCCAAAACACTGTCAATCACGGCACATACTTTAGTTTCTGGATCAATCACAACATAACTAAATGTATTTGTGTTTTCATCAAAAAATGCTTTGACTTGAGGATATTGCATCTCATCCCTCCTACTTATCTTTCTGCCCAAATTCGATGAATAAAAATACCGAAGAACATTGCTCCGATAAAATACCATGCTTCTACGTAACCTAAACCAATCAAGGTAATTGCAGGTGCTGGACACACACCAGCTATTCCCCATCCAATCCCAAACAAGATTGAACCGATTATTAATTTGTTATCGATATGAGTACTTGTGGGTAATGAGATCGCTTCACCAGACAGTGTTTTTGGATTTCGGATTGCTTTTTGAAATGGAATGATTGCAACAGCGATTGCACCAATCATCACAAACATTAAGCTGATATCCCAATCACCAAATAGGTCAAGAAACCCTAGGACTTTTTCAGGATTTGACATACCTGAAACCATTAAACCGAGCGCGAATAATCCACCAAATATAAATGCGAATAAATTTTTCATATCGCAACTCCTAATACATGGCGAATAATAAATACAGTCGCTATTCCTGCTAGCATAAATGTTATTGTGGCGACAATCGAACGCACTGATAGACGACTTATACCGCAAATACCATGTCCACTCGTACAACCAGATCCTAATCGTGTACCAAACCCAACGAGTAAGCCGGCAATAATTAACCCTAGCGGAGATGATTTGATCACAATTTCAGGCTCAACAAATAACTGATAAATGAATGGAATGACAAATAAGCCAGATATGAACCAAAATGCAGGATTATTTAAAAGCGATTTCGGTTGCAAAACTTGTGCAAGTAATCCGCTAATACCAGCAATACGACCATTTACATATAAATAGCCAACGACTGAGATTCCGAGGATTGAACCACCGACTAAGGCTAAAATAATGCTAGACATATGCTACGCTCATAACAATATATTTATTTATAATATATTATTAAATATAATAATGAAAGTCTTTTACTTATCTTGATACAAACTACTCGAATTCTGAAAGAATTTTTTCTGCAAACCATAGTGGAAATTCAGTAACAGTTTGATTTAATTTCAGTGTTTCTGAATGTTCAATTTCAGCTAAAAATGCAGCTTTTTGCCCATCTGATGAATTATCAAATATAAATGCTCTATCGGTCACTTCAACAGCTTGCATTAATAAATTCATACTACGGTAATATCGATCTCGAATTTTTTGATGTGGTACCGCATGACCACCCATACTCACACGATAGTTTACTCTTGCAATATTTATATCTGGGCAGAGTAAAACTTGAAGTGCGACATAAACCACCTAATTAATTTAAAGGGTTTATGGAGTATATAAAATTGTCATACCATCATCTTAACTTTGAAGATCGTACTGCATTAATGCTTGAG
>Ga0114982_1001062_pt1 | contig 14023 bp, 9 predicted proteins | sample Shrwel_input2_FT_FD_87183 | JGI IMG/M metagenome (GOLD analysis project Ga0114982, IMG submission 87183) | Subsurface microbial communities from deep shales in Ohio, USA - Utica-3 well 1 S input2 FT | ecosystem: Environmental > Aquatic > Deep subsurface > Shale gas/oil reservoir > Produced... | reverse complement strand
GCCTTGATCTTATCGCGGCGGCGGTTGATGAACACGTACAGGGTTGAGCCGAACGGATTCAGTCCCAGTTCCTGCTCGACCAGCGCCGCCAGCCCGTCGATGGATTTGCGAAAGTCGATTGGTGCGCGGTACAGATAGACCGCGTCGATCTTGCTGCCGGGATGCATCAGTGCGCCTGAGTGGTCAACGCCAGGCACAGCGCCGCCAGCCAATGCGGGCTGGGCAACTGCGGGAGGTTCAATTGCACACCGGTGCCGATGCGGAGCTGACAGCCGCTGTCCTCGTTGCGCTGTGGCCATTGCACGGCGAGGAAGCGGCCACCCGGGAGGACGGGATCCTTCGAATTGGCGGCGTTCAGGCGTTTACGCCAGTAATAGAGGCTGGCTGCCGCCAGGCCCTCACGTTTGGCATAGGCCTGGGTGGCGATGCCTTCTGTGGCGATGGCCGCCAGGTGGTGTGACCAATACGCTGCGCACTCTGAGATCGGGTTTCCCTCTGCTGCGAATTGCAAGCACTGAATGATAATTTCTTAAGATTTTTATATGCTTATGTGTTGATAAATTTGATTGAGCCAGTTTCGAGTCTCACTAGAATTTTCAATTTTTAAACTGTCTTCTAAATATTTACAGGCACTATCTAAGTCGCCAAGCTGAATCGAAGTCTGAGCCAGTGCGGCTAAACACTCAAGATATAGCTGAATTTTATTTTCTTGGTGCAAGCATAGCGCAGCACGCTCTAAAATTTGGCGCGTCATAGCAGAATCGTTTTCGCCAAATAACAAGCTCAAGCCATATCCTAACCAAGCGGCACCGCAGAATGGCCAGCGTTCAATTAAGCTTTTGTAGCCAGTCATGGCCTGTGCATTGTCTCCCCGCTCCAGTAAAGTTGCACACAAATGTAGCGCCTCTTGTTGTGCCATAAGTTCATGTGCTGCTTTAGCTGCATCACTATGGCACCATGTTGCCCACATTTGACGTAGTGCATTGGTAAAATTTCGAGAAAATGCACTGCCATCCATCAGAGGAGATGCTAAAATTTTTCCACGCAAACCAAGTCTAATTTCATTTAAACGATATAAATTTTCGGTGAGCGTCCGCGCTAAATTCACGAATTCACCCTCACTATCTTTTGCCCATTCCGGGTACCCAGCCGCACAAAGAATAGAGCGGCCAATTCGACTCGCAAATGTTTGCCCAGATAATGAAATAACGGGAACCCCCATCCACAAGGCATCACATGTGGTTGTACCTGCATTACACGGCGTTGGATCAAGCGCAATATCGATCCTATGATAGACTAAAAACTGCGGGCTATCTGCTCGCGAGACAAAAATGATTCGATCATCTGTAATGCCATGCTTAGAAAATCGAGCCAGAATACTTTTTCGAATAAATTCATCTTCTAAGCCAAGCGCATCTAACAGTAATTTTGAATTTGGCACATATCGCATGACTGTACTCCAAAGCTTTACTGTACCGTCACTCAAACGAACCAAATTGCTTGCCGAGCCAAAAGTAATATAGCCTTGCTCAAGTGCTGGCGTCGGGCGTGGGAAATATAAGTCATTATGATGCAATTCAGGCTTAGCGGCATAAGGTGTATAGCAACAGAAAGGCCCAGGTAAATAAAAGAGCTTTTCTGTATATAATGCATGCTGCGCTGGCGTATCTGGGTCGCCTTCGATACCCGTGATTCGATAATCAACAGCATGCAAGCCCGTGCTATCGGGGTATCCAAGCCAAGAGACCTGTACTGGCGCAGGTTTGTGTGCCAGTGCTGGCAATGCATTAAATTTTGTATGGCCAGACAACTCTACAATAATATCAATCTCATCATGCCGGACTAAGTTGAGCAACACTTCGGTGGATAACCCTCGGGTATTTCTCCATTGATCGGCATACTGGTTCATATAGCGCTGAGTGACTGAGTCTAGGCAATCACCATTGTAATAAAAATAAGTTTCGAAATTTTCTCTATCATGATAATGAAACAATGACTCCGTAAAGTAGCTGGAGGCATGTTGATGAAAATCCCCAGATAAATATGCCACCTTCAGCTTGCGTGAAGAATTCGGCTCATTGAGGTGAGATGTGTATTTTTCTGGAGAAGGCTCGTTCACCATGTTTCTATATTGAGCCCAGACTTGCTTTTTCAAAGACACCTTTCCACCGGCATACACCATGTTCATTAAAAGTGTGTCATAGTACTCAATTCTATCTGGTTCAAGATTCACGGCTCTTTTGGCCAATTCCAATGCTAGAAGTGCACGCCCACTAATACCGTATAGTAAAGCAAGGTTATTTAATATCGGCGTATGGTTAGGAAGGCTTTGCAAAGCTTGCTCAAAAAGCTCAATCGCACGGCCCAACTTCTTTTTCTGACTCAAGATAATGGCTAAATTAGCCATTGCATGAGGAAATGCTGGGTCAATAGAAAGTGAACACTGAAATGCTTTCTCGGCTTTTTGTAATTTATTGACATACAAATACAAAATACCAAGCTGATTCCATGTATTGGAATCTGGTTTAATTTTTAAAGCTTTCTTGTAGCTTTCACACGCCTCTTCCAAAAGCGCTTTTGTCTGAGGGGCAGCATGGCTTAATTGTCTACCTTCTTTTTCTAGCATTCTAGCTAATTCGATCCACTGCTGGTGTCCTTGGTGTTTCTGGGCTTTTTTTCTTAAAGAAGCAATTTGGCGCAGGAGACTTGATGGAAGTGCGCAATTGGCGGATGGCATTTTCTGACTTACATTGCAATCTTTGGTCATTTCATTTGTTTCTCAGTAAGAATTGACTTTTTATTTCGCTTCACCTAAAACGTGCTGAAAAGTCAAGGCGTGCGCCTTTAGTGCTGGCTTGAATAGCACCAAAAGCGCACACCACAGCTTCTTTGATTTTAATTCAAGATGGGCTGCTCCGAGCCCAATGCATTAAGCCAGGAGCGAACAGCCTCAGACTCTTTCAAAGCCAAGCTATGTAACCACTGCATTTTGGCTTCTGTCAGACGCCCAAGACCAAAATAAGCCTGCCCAAGGCCAGCCAGGCAGTCAGCGCGCAATGGATGCGTGTTATGCTGCATCGAAATCTCCGCACGCTCAAGCAATGATGCCGCTTGTTCAAAATTTTCTGTCAGCAAAGCGCACATCCCCAAGCCATACAAAGACTCTTGGCATTCTTTCCACTCTGACAACACCATTTTATAGCCAGCCACAGCTTCAGCATAATTGCCATTGGCAAGCAATTCTGCGCACAGTTTCAATGCTTCTGTATGTTGCCAATGCTGGCGTGCCGGCGCTGCCGATTCACTTTCACACCAAATTTGCCAGACGTTTTGTAACACAGCCTCCAACGTGCGCACATAGCTCACCTCTTCGCGCAAAGGTGAATTCACCATGGCAGCGCGTAGGGTATGGCGAAGCGTATTAAGCCGCTCAACATCTTGTGTCAGCTTTTTAACGATTTGGATGTATTCTTGTGCCGAGTGGGCAATCAAATCTGTATGGCCAATTGCTGTCAGCACCGAAGCGCTGGCCCTGGATAAGGGAGATTCGCCAACCAGAGTCACAACCGGAACCCCCATCCACAATGCGCTTGAGGTAGTCAACGCGTCGCTATAAGGAATAGGATCCAGCATGATGTCGGCACGTTGATAAAAACGCTCCCTGACATCAAGTTGTTCAGCAGGCACCTGGATACGATTGTTTTCAATGCCCAGGGCTTCCAGTTGAGGCACGATTTCCTGAATAATCAGCGAATTCGACAGCAACAACCGAGAATCAGGAATTGCATGCAGCACTTCAGCCCATAATTCAAGTGTCGCCCGTGTGAGTGACATGCTGTCACATTGGCTCACAAAAGAAATATAGCCTTGTTGCGTGCATGGAGCCGGTTGAATATCGAATGCAGGCATGCTGTTACGCTCAGTATGATCTGCAAATGGCCGGAAGCAAATTGGCGCATGACCGGGCAGCATTAATGCTTTTTCATGGTAGGCTTCGCCGAGTTTACCTTCTGGTGCCATGACGGAATCTGTAATCAAGTAATCCATCTGTGGCAGCCCGCTTGGAATTGGGACACCAGCTAATGTAACTTGGACTGGGGCTGGCTTATAAGCAAATACCCCTTGAACAGAAAGTAGGTCATGACCAGAAAGATTGATCAAAATATCAATCGAATCTTCTTTGATTTGCTGGGCTAGATGTGCACTGGTTAAACCTCGAACAAACTGCCAGCTATCCGCATATTGGTTTTTCAGCGCACTCGTCAGGTTGTCAAAATTGACTCCGCTATAGTAAAAAAATAACTCGAACTGGGATTTGTTAATCAGGTTGCAAATAGGCAGCAACCAAGCACTACTAGGATGCTCATGCAATTTACTGGACACCAAACCCAAGCGCAGTTTTTTGCCAACGATAGGTAGGTTGAGATTTGGCGCAATGTATGATGGCGTAAAACGTTGCGCATATTCACGCAAGAGCGTCTGATGCTCAGCCATGGAGACTTCCCCAGACGTCTCTACCTGCTGTAGCAGCATATGCCAAGTTTCTTGGCTAGTAGGGTCGCATGCAATCGATGTTTTGGCATATTTGAGCATCAGCGTGACATTGCCTGTCATGGCATATAGCTGACTCAATGTAGCATGTGCTGACGCGTGATTTGGATTTTGCACCAAAGCCTCTTTGAGCTGAGTGCAAGCCTGTTCCATGGAGCCTCGGCGCAGCAATGCTTTGGCAAGAATCACTTTAGCCCCAGCATGATTGGGGTCAATTTTCAGAATCTGTCGTGCAGCAATTTCTGCTTCCCGATGGCGATTGCGATACAAATGCAACTCACCCAGCGCATGCCATGCAGCCTGGTGCTTAAGATTCAATTCCAACACATGCTGCAGCAAATTAATTGCACGATTGAAGCGTTGATTGGCCTCTGGGTCTGCAAAACCCATTCTCCTGCCCTGAGAAATGAGCAAGTTAGCAAGTGCAAAGTATGCTTCACCGGCGTGCGAGGAAAGTTTGACAGCCTCATCCAAGCAAGCCTGTGCTGCCGACTCGTCGCCTTGCGCAAGTAAAATCAGACCTAACTGGGAAGCACACTCTGCACTGTCGGGGTATTCACGATAAAGCTGTTTCAGCAGATTGAGCGCCGCTTGAGTATCGCCCAAGTGTTGCATAGAAGATGCATATAACAGTCCTGCTTCCAAACTTTCTGGATGAGATGTTAAATAGACAGATGTCTGCTGTTTCAGATTTTCCCAGTCTTGTTCCGCTTCTAAGGCAAAAAGTTGTTTTAACTCTTCAGGGATTTCGACCAATACGGGCGTTGAAGGGTGTGCAAGTTGATGAATTTGTCCACTGAAGTCCGCTTCATAAACTTCGCCATGCTGCTTAGCGCACCATACTTTCCACATTTCTCGATACGCTCGCTCTACTTTGCGCGCAAAGCCTACCTCATCCATCATTGGCGAGTTTTCTACTTCTGTCCGCAAGTTTTGCCGAATCTGATCCAGCTTTTCGACATCCGAGGCAAGGTCTGCAGCGATGCGGACGTATTCATCAGGAGACTCAGTCACCCACTCTGGATGACCAATATTAACCAGAAAAGTAGCACCAATTCGAGACATAAAGCGAACGCCACTCAAACTAACCACTGGCACACTCATAAAGAGTGCATCACATGTGGTTGTCCCACCATTGCATGGGAATGGATCAAGCACAATATCAATCTCGTGATAAAGTGAATATTGCTTGTTCTTTGCTCGATTAGACAAGATTACGCGTGACATGGGAACGCCATTGCTCTCGAAGCGCTCAGAGATATTTTTCCGAGTGGTTTCACCTTCTGTATCGACGGCTTCAATCAGCAATTTTGCATCTGGGACGGCTTCTAGCACACGTGACCAAAGCTGCAAGGTATAGTTAGTCACCTTGGCAATATTATTGCAGCAACCAAATGTGATAAAGCCATTGCGCTTTGCTGGCGTTGGCTTAACGTCAAGTTCACCACTAAGCAATCGATCCGGTGTATTGATAGCCGGGCGATAAGCACAAAATGTGCCAGGAATTCGAACCAAGGTCTCTGTATTGAGGTGCTCAGTCGTCCCAACCGGCTCAACAATAGCGTCAACGATCCGATAGTCCATCCGCTGTAAGCCCGTGGAAAAAGGAAAGCCAAGCCACGTCACTTGTACAGGTGCTAATTTTTGCCCAAACAAGCGCAGAATGTTCCCTCCGGTATGGCCGGACAGATCAATCAAGATATCAATTTGGTCATCTTTAATTTGTTGACAAAATCGAGCATCGCCAGCGCCAACCATAGATCGCCAAATAGTGTCTTTTTTGTATAAATCACGCACGGTGCTGGAGACATCACGAACCGCATATGCATAAACATCGAATTTTTCTTTATCATGCCTAGTGATTAGCGGCAAGGCAAAATAGGACACAGAATGATTGAAAAGGTCGGCTGAAACATAACCAATTCTTAATTTTCGCTCTGGATCAGGCGTGTTAGGGTGCTGAGGCTCAATGTCAAGGAATGGTTTCTCATAAAATTCTGAGAATTTGCGACACCATTCAAATAGCTCTTCTTGACCAATTTCATCCGAATAAACCATGTTCAACAGCAGATTGCTAAACCCCAAGTCATTAGAGGGGTATTCCTCAATCATTGACTTTTCAAGTTTAATCGCCTCACTATGTCTGCCTCGGGTTTTGTACATGCCTGCAAGCAACATCAGAGCATTCATTCGCTCAGACTGAATATCGCTCGGAGTATGCTCAAGATACTGAGTGACAAATAGCTCCGCTGTGTCATAGCGACGAAGCATATAGTGACAAAGCGCCAACCTAATTAGGATGTTGTAGTTACTTGGATCAAGTTCAAGCGCTTGTTCGAAATACCCAATTGCTTCTTGATGTTGATGGACCTCCATCAGGCTCATCCCAATATTGAAAGGGAAGTCCATTTTTTCTGGATCTAGCGCTTGACCTAACTTTAACCAAAGCACAGCCTGCTGATAATTACCCGCCTGATAAGCGCAAATCCCCAGGGATTGATAGACGGAGCTTGCGTTTGGAGCCATTTGAAGTGCAGCTTGTAAATAAACTTCCGCTTCAAGTGGGCGATCCATATTAATCAAAAGCCGACCTAAATTATACGTAGCGTCTGGCAAGCCAGGCTGGATTGCCAGCGCTTCACGATACAACTGTTCAGCACGCTGGTCTTGTTGAAGATGCGTCAAATAGTTCGCTAGCGCATTTTTGAAATTTGGATTATTTGGCTCTTGCTGGAGCGCTTGTTCACAATACTCAATCGCTTCTTGATGCTTACCCTGCTCACCCAAGGCAATGCCGGCGATTTGCATAGCAACTGCCGTGAGTGGCTGCACTTTTAAGATTTTTTTTGCTAATGCTTCAGCGGCTTCATAATTTTGCACATCCAGCAATTTATGAGCTTCCTGAATAGCCGAAGCGAGAGTAAATTTTTTTCCTTGATAGGATAATGAAGTATGTTGAATTGCCATGACAAGGTCCGTTTGTAATTAAGTGTTTTGAGGCCCCATTTGCTGTGCTTCAAGCCTAGAGGCTATGCCGAAATGGATTGAGAAAGTACATATAAGCTAGAACGGCGCAGCGCTTTATTTATTTACTATGATTTTAATTGGCGGTCTCAAGAACCAAGTGCAACACTCTGCTAAGGTGTCGCCATGGACTCACACTACCACCAGCTTTGTGCAGAAGAATGCGTCTGCATCATACAAATGACCCACCAAGGGCTTAGCCTGCGGCAAATCGCCGCTGTGTTGCGACGAGCCACCAGCTCAATCAGCCGCGAAATTCGCCGCAACACCATCCCCGTGGCCACCGTCCCTTACGATGCCGCCGCCGCTGGTCGTCAGGCCAGGCAGCGGCTGCACCAGCCCCGATGCCCTCGCAAGCAGCAACCGCACTCGGCAGTTTTTATCGTCGTCACCTTTTATCGTCGTCACCGACTTGCTGCGTCAAGGCTGGTCGCCACAGCAGATTCAAGGCAGACTGCGTGAACGTTATCCTGACGATCCCAACCATCACGTGTCACACGAAACCATTTACGCCACTACCTACACCCTACACCGCGCCGCGCGGTGAGCGGCGCAAAGACCTGATCCGCTGCTGTGCCAAGGCCATGATGTGGCCGGCGCAAAAACGCAGCCAGGACGAAGATCAAGAAGATCAGTGCGACCGCCTGCCGGATAGGGTCAGCGTTCACGAGCGCCCGCCTGAGGTGGAGGGTCGCCTGGTTCCCGGACACTGGGAGGCGGATCTGATCAAGGGCGCAGGCAACCGCTCTGCCGTGGCCACGCTGGTGGAGCGCACCAGCCGGCTGGTGATGTTGGCCAGGATGCCAGACGCCAGCGCCGCCTAGGCACTGGAGGCGCTGACGGCCATGCTCAACCGCATCCCGGAGCCGTCGCTGCGGCAAACCCTGACGTATGACCAAGGCCGAGAAATGAGCCGGCACAAAGAGCTGACCGCGCGCACTGGCGTTCGGGTGTACTTTGCTGACCCACACAGCCCCTGGCAGCGCGGCAGCAATGAAAACGCCAATGGCTTGATCCTCGAGTATTTGCCCAAGGGGACGGACCTGTCGGTGCATAGCCAGGAAGAGCTGGACGCCATCGTACACCGGCTCAACACCCGACCGCGTGCGGTGCAGGGGTTCAAGATGCCGACTTGAAGTATTTGCTGAACATTTGGATGCAGTGATTAATCACTTCACGCAGTGAAACATTGACTCTGTTGCACTTTTGGTGTTTGAGACCGCCCTTTTAGAATTTTGAATTCATCTTAGCTGATGGGCGGTTTGCTTTGCAAGCAGCGCATCGTATGCCTCAGGGAGGCCTGTGGTGGCGCACTAGCGAGGGATGCATTTTGCCGTAAAGTTCTCCGTTTTTTGGTCGATATCCAACGATGAAGTTCAGTTCGTTTTATCGCCTCCACGTAGAGCCAAGACCACGTTGTCTGCTGCTACTTGCCGGGGCAGCGTAACTGGTTTTGCACGATGTCGTTGCAGAAGCCGGCTTGGAACCGCTAACAAAACCCAGCAAAGCGACCCAGACTGGGCAGCGCTGCTGCTGGAAGCGACAGCAGAAGTTGTGTGAGCGGTTATTGGCCTAAGGGTTAGCCATTGCAATGTGCGTCTCATTACTACAGTAGTCTTCGCTCGGCAATGCCTAAACGATAGCAGGCATTGCCCCCCTGTTTTTCGCCCGAAAGAAGGTGCGTGATGATTGTCAATTCTAATACATCATCCTTGTTCTCCCGTCGAGCCATTGGTGGCACGACTAATGCAGTCGATGTAGCGTCCCGACGGTTAGCGTCTGGCTTACGCATCAACTCTGCCGCAGATGATGCGGCAGGGTTGTCAATTAGCGAGCGCATGAGCACGCAAGTCAATGGCCAGGGGCAAGCGCGTCGGAATGTCAATGATGGCGTGTCGATGCTGCAGACAGCTGAGGGCGTGTTGCAGCAATCCACCGATTTGCTGCAACGCATCCGTCAGTTAGCCGTGCAGGCAGCCAATGGAACATATTCTGCTCAAGACCGGGCGGCAATACAGGCAGAAGTTGACTCTCTTGTGTATGAGTTCGATCGCGTCAGTGCAGATGCCGAATTCAACTCTCGCAAATTGCTGGACGGTTCTAATCTGAGCACTTCGCTACACGTAGGGTATCGCGAAAAAGAAAACGTTCAGCTGGATATTCGCTCAACCAGGGCAAGCGATCTTTATAGTTACGAGATGTCTGGCGAAATTGCCACCAATAACTCTCTGCAAGCGGCCCAAACCGCAACATCTGACGGCAGCGCAACACAACGCAATCGTCTGCAAACGCAAAACTTAGCCATTAATGCGCGCAATCTGACGGGCGCGGTGGTGTTGCAGGCTGGGCTGTCGGCACAAGAAGTGGCCTCCCGCATCAATCAAGCCCTGGTTGGCAAACAGGGATTGGTCTCAGCACGTGCGGAAACGTATGCGCTGATTTCTTTGTCAGGCACGCAAAGCGCCAATATTGATTTCAAGCTTAATGGGGTTGGCATCCAGGCGTTTTCCAATCAGGCCAATACTGACATGGAAGACCTGGTGAAAAACATCAACGATGCTTCTGTGCGCACGGGCATTACGGCTACAACGCAAACGCTTGCAGGGGGAGGCACGGGAATTTTGCTGCACGCTCTGCAAGGAGAGGATATTCAACTTTCCCAAGTATCCATCACACTGGCCAATAACGCGGCTGGCACAATGGGCGTGCAAGGCATGTATGAGCAGAGCGGCTCATTTGGCAGCGCTGGGGCAGCAGTGTCGTTGACGGGGGGGAGTCCTACGTCTGGCCGCAACACCACGGTGGGCGGCAGATTGCTGATCACCTCGGATGCTGCTTACACCATTTCGCACAGCGCCACAGGCTCCAGTGGCGGATTGTTCGCCTACAACCCTAACATTCTGGTTTCCTCTTCAAAAGGAGGCAACTTATGGGATGCTGACGTTACCTCCACTCAAGCAAGCAATCGCACCCTAGGCTTGGTAGATGCTGTGTTGGCCCGTGTGTCCACTTATCGCACCACGCTTGGTGCCATGCAAAATCGCCTTGACTTTACACGAGACAACCTTTCCTCCAGCGTAGAAAACGCTTCCTCAGCACGCAGTCGGACGCGAGATGCAGATTTTGCGGAAGAAACATCCGACCTGGCCAAGGTGCAACTGGTCCGCCAGGCAGGCGTGTCAATGCTCGCCCAGGCAAATGTCAGCGCCAATCGAGCACTGGACCTGCTGAAGTAATGATTCGAACCCCGGCAGCTTGGTCTGACGGGACTTGCTCGGTTGGCGCTTGCTTGCAAGCCCCCCAAAAAAAGTTGAAAATTTTTTCTCAAGTTCCGGTGCGATAGGTCGAAATTAAGGATGACGGCGGGTTATCGTTCTTGTCAGACGGTCAACGCTCTTACACCAGATCCGCACGATCAACGCACCCAAATCTCAGGCTCTCTCGAAGGAGTTGCACCATGATCATCAATTCGAACATTTCCTCGCTCAATACCCAACGCAAGCTGGCTGGCACCAACGTTGGTCTGTCCACCACCATGGAGCGCCTGTCCTCCGGCCTGCGCATCAATGGTGCCAAAGACGATGCTGCTGGTCTGTCGATCAGCGAGCGCATGACCTCGCAGATCAATGGTCTGAACCAAGCTCGCCGCAACTCCAATGACGGCATCTCGGTTGCTCAGACTGCTGAAGGCGCTCTGCAAACCTCCACTGACATTCTGCAGCGTATCCGCACCCTGTCTGTGCAGTCCGCCAACGACACCAACAGCACTTCTGACCGTAAGTCTCTGCAAGCAGAAGTCAACCAGCTGGTGGCTGAATTTGACCGCGTGGCCAACACCACCCAGTTCAACGGCCTGAACCTGCTGAACGGCGACTTCTCCAACAGCCAGTTCCAGGTTGGTGCCAACGCCAACCAAGTGATCGCCTTCGGCATCGGCTCGGCCAAGTCCACCGACATGGCCAACTTCGAAACCGCCACCTACGCCAACTCCACCAGTGCTGGCATGATGGTGACCTCGTCCGCTGGTTCGGATGGCTCGACCGCCACTGGCAACCGGATGGCCTCCCAAACGCTGACCCTGCGCTCCAAGGGCTCGGTGGGCACCGTTGACTTGACCGCCAGCCAAACTAGCGCCAAAGACATTGCTGCCCGAGTGAACACCGTGTCCTCGCTGACTGGCGGCATCACCGCCCGTGCCGAGACTTACGCCTTCATGGACCTGAGCACCGGCACCCAACAAGTTGCCGTGAACTTCCGCCTGAACGGTGAAAGCATCCAAGCTTTCTCTTCCAGTGCTGGCTCCGATGTTGACGGCATGGTGACTGCCATCAACGATGTCTCTGGCAAGACTGGCGTGGTTGCCAAGAAGGTTGACGTTCCGGGTTCGACTGGCAGCTATCGTGTGCAGCTGTTTGCTGCTGATGGTCGCGACATTTCCGTCACTCAAGCAGATGTCAGCTCCAACGCTGGTTCCGTCGGTGCCACCTGGGGTAACGCCAACATCATGCGTCTGCAAGGCGCATACGACAGCAACGGCACCATCACTGCTGTGGGCGCTGCTGCTGCTGGCACCACTGCTGCTGGCGCACAGACTCTGTCGGTGGGCGGTGCCACTGCAAACCGTAACGCCACTGTGGGCGGTCGTCTGATCTTCTCGAACGACAGCGCCTTCACCGTGGACGCCAACGTGTCGAACACCACTGCTGGTATCCTGTCGGTCACCAACGGCCAGATTCAAGGTGGCGGCAAGGGCACCACGCTGTACGCAGTGGATATCACTAGCGCACTGGGTGCCAACAAGGCACTGAGCGTGGTTGACGCGGCTCTGGCTCGCGTTTCTTCCGAGCGTTCCAAGCTGGGTGCTCTGCAGAACCGCTTCCAGATGACCATTGAAAACCTGCAAACTTCGTCTGAGAACCTGTCCGCTTCGCGCAGCCGTATCCGTGATGCTGACTTTGCAGAAGAAACCTCCAACCTGTCGCGCTGGCAAGTGCTGCAGCAAGCTGGTACCGCCATGCTGTCGCAAGCTAACCAGCGTCCGCAATCGGCCCTGCAACTGCTCCAGTAATTTCGTATACTGGATTAGCCAGTCGCTGACTGAAAAACCCGGCGGGCATTGCCTGCTGGGTTTTTCTACGAGAACACCCCGTCTTGGAGGAGGTTTTTCATGTCGACCATTCCTGCTTCTTCTTTTGTACCAGCAGCGTCCACGCTGGTCAGCAATAATGATTTTCCTCGCAGCCTGTCCACTTCACAGGCCAGTGCGCCCACTGTCGCGGTATCGAGCCAAGCCGTCCAAGCACTGGCCAGCAGCCAGAAACAAGAGTCCAGCAGTGATGCGTTAAAAGCCGCTCGCCTGCGTCAGGAGCTGCGCGATGTGCAACGTGAAGAAAAACAGATCATCCGAGAACTGGATGAGCTAGACGATGATGACGGCACCAGTGTCTATGCGTAGAGCGGTCCGTAATATAGAGTTTTTATGGTTGCCCTCCGGATCAGCCTGACAGGTGCTTGACGATATTGCTCGCAAGCACCTGTTTTTTATGATTTTTTACATTCTACGCTGACGTGATCACTTAAGCAGACGTCTTTTACGTCGATATCAATAAGCATGTGGTGGATGCAGCCTCAACCTGCCCGCCTGCCTAGCGCTGGCTTGCCTTTTCCTGCATCGCCGGTTACTCTGAATTCATTCATTTCGGGAGACTATCATGGGACTTACCGTAGGCGGCCTTGCTTCTGGGCTTGACATTGAGGGCATGATCACCAAGTTGATGGCGATTGAAGCGCAACCAATCACCCAACTGAACAACAAGGAAGTCAAGGCTCAGTCCAAGATTTCTGCCTGGGGCACGGTCAAGAGCGCCCTTTCCGCTTTCCAGACTGCGGGCCAAGCACTGCAGTCATCCAGTGCATTTAATGCCCTTAAGGGGAATAGCAGCGATACCGCCGTGGCGTCGATCACAACAACCAGCGGATCAAAAACCGGCAGTGTGGATCTTGAGGTCACCCAGCTGGCCAAAGCAGGTAAGGCAACCTTGATGGGAACCTATACCAGCGGACAGATCATCAACTCTGGCGCAGCGCAAAACCTGACGATTCAGTTTGGCACACAAACAGGCGCTGTGGGTGCGAGTGGCAGCTTCACCCCGGACAGCAGCAATACGGCCAAAACCATTACCATTCGTGCAGGTGCCACGCTTGAACAAGCTATTGCAGACATCAACAGCACCAATGCAGGTATCACGGCACGTACAGTTACCACCCCCACTGGAATCAAAGTCGTGGTGGAGTCCACGTTTGCAGGGGCAAAGTCTGATTTTAAAATCACCACGCCACTTTTTCCTGCCGGTGGTGCTTTTGGCTATGTCCCTGATTCAGCAGGTGCTGTTGGCAATGATCTGGTTCATGGCCAGAATGCACAGTATAAAATCGATGATGTGCCCAT
>Ga0114982_1001058_pt1 | contig 14089 bp, 17 predicted proteins | sample Shrwel_input2_FT_FD_87183 | JGI IMG/M metagenome (GOLD analysis project Ga0114982, IMG submission 87183) | Subsurface microbial communities from deep shales in Ohio, USA - Utica-3 well 1 S input2 FT | ecosystem: Environmental > Aquatic > Deep subsurface > Shale gas/oil reservoir > Produced... | reverse complement strand
TAAAGCATGGTATGTAGAGGATAAAATCCATCGCCTGGATGGCCCAGCTCGGGTATGGGCTAATGGTTCTAAAGCATGGTATGTAGAGGATAAAATCCATCGCCTGGATGGCCCGGCTATTGAAGATGCTGATGGAACTAAAGCATGGTATGTTGAGGATAAACTACATCGTCTAGATGGCCCTGCTGTGGAATATGCTGATGGAACTAAATCATGGTATGTTAAGGGTAAACTAATGTCCGAGGAAAAATTCAACGAATACATCGAACCCAAGCCAACCTGTGAAGGTAAAGTCGTTGAGGTAGATGGTATCAAATATAAACTAACAGCAATCTAATAAAATGAAATCACCATTTAATTTTGTTGGAATCACTCACATTGAACATCAATCCGTTGAGACCGATACCAAGAGATTTGCGGCTGTTTTTGATTTGCCGACGGATGACTGTCCCGGTAGTGTCAATAAACTGGTTGTAGAAATAGTAACCTTTGATGATGGAACATGCACCGTTACAATTTACAACCGCGGACTACGTCCGGAAGGGCTAAAAGACCGTTTCATTGGAGAATTTCAAACTCACATCACAAAACTCGGAGACCTTCTCTACGGCTTTGCGCGTATCAAAATGACGCCCAGCCTTGAATTTATCTAACTAATAAATAACCTCTGAAAGCACCGTTTCAAAAGAGCTTACTTTCACTCAGAAGTAGATCATCGATCAATTACGACCACTTATGGTGGTCTATCTTTCATAAAGAATCTTCTTTGAGTAGGCTCCTTTGAAACGGTGCTTTTTTGTTGTTTACATTTGATTGAATCCTGTTATATTTACTACATAATGAAAAAATACACATACACTGAAATCAAGGATACGCTGAGCAATAATAAGCTGGTACTGATCAACTTCACTAAGGTTGATGGTACGGCTCGGGCACTCCGCGGAACTCTGGACACTTCTTTTATTCCCGAGGACCTTATGCCCAAGGGTAATAAGAAACTGAATCTGTCGGAAGACGCCGTTCGCGTGTACGACATTGAGAATGGGGGCTGGCGCTCTTTCAGAGTGGATTCGGTTACCTCTATTGAGACCCTCTAATATGTCTGTCGATCACATACTCAAATCTGCTGCGGCAAAGAACCGCAAGAAGGGTCGCAAGTCGGGCAATGGCATTGCCGCGGTCGACTCGCGTTATACCGGTGAGGAACCAATCTGGGATGGTTGGGAGACATGGCCAGTGGAACAATTCTGGAAGGAGTATTCTCGATCATTCAACTTCTACAACTATTACTCCACGGCAAAGGACACCAAGCCTGCCGTTCTGGAATGGATGAGCAACAATGGTTATACCAAGGAAGACATTGCAGCAGTGAAAGCTGCTCCCGACTATTTTCCCGGTATGACCACTGGTACTCTTTGCACGTGCCTCAATAAAGGTATGCCCACAATGCACCCTAAAATTAATGAGTACCTTGAAACACTCCGCGAGGATGCGACTAAGGTTGAACCGTGTGATGTGTTCGTAAAGGAATCCATTGCAAACGCAATTATTGAAGGTAAGAAAGCAAAGCAAAAGGATACCGTGCAAACTATCGTAGCCGAAAAACCAAGTGGCATTTCTCCCATGGACCGTCTCAAGGTAAAGTGTAACAAGACCATCATTATGGACCTTGAGCTCCTTATGGATGAATGGTGCAAGTCCGGTGATGAGGTAAGGTGTTTATCCATCTACAAATCAATGCAGCACTACGAACTCCCTGCGGCTGCGTGTACCTTCGTGGAAGAATACCTTGAAAAGGCGCTGAAGGAAATTACAGATGCCCACACTGGTGCCAGCGAGTATCTTGCTGAAGCCTACAGCTCATATACTAAAAAGCAGATGCTCGCACGTATTGATGCTCTATCATCGATGGTAGACGATCTAACGATGTTTAAGACGAGTGTCAAAGCGGCAAAGGCTCCACGTGAGAAGAAACCCACGGCTGCCACAAAACAGATTGCCAAGCTCCAGTACCTCAAGCACAGCGAGGAGTTTAAGATTACCTCCATCAATCCTATTCGAGTTGTTGGTGCCTATCGTCTCCTTGCCTTCAATGTAAAGACGCGGGTACTGTTTGACTATGTTTGTACGGTGACCACTGGTTTTGTCATCAAGGGTACCACTATCCAGAACTTTGATGAGGTGGCTTCCCGTTGTATCCGTCTCCGCAAGCCCGACGAATTCATTCCTATTGCCGTAGGAAGCACAGAGAAACAGCTTGAAAAGGCGTGGGAAAAACTCACCACAAAGATTGCAAAACCAAATGGGCGCATCAATGGTGACATTGTACTCCTCAGAATTCTATAAACCATGCAAACTTATAAAGTAACCGTAGACAAAGATAAAAACCGCTATTGGTACAATGTTAAAGATCAACTCCATCGCCTAGATGGACCCGCTATCGAATATGCTGATGGATATAAAGCATGGCATGTTGAGGATAAACTACATCGCCTGGATGGACCAGCTATTGAATGTGAAGATGGATATAAGGCATGGTTGGTTGAGGGCAAATACCATCGACTGGATGGCCCGGCTGTTGAATATGCTAATGGTTCTAAATCATGGTGGGTTAAGGGCAAACGTCATCGCCTTGATGGTCCAGCTATTGAAGGTGCTGATGGTAGTAAATCATGGTGGGTTGATGGTAAAAAAATGTCCGAAAAAGAGTTCAATGAATACATCAAACCCAAGCCAACCTGTGAGGGTAAAGTCGTTGAAGTAGATGGTATCAAATACAAACTAACAGCAATTTAAAAATTATGGACACTCCAGTAAAAGAACCAACAGATGTAATGGCAATTGCTCGTATGAGTACCGTCATCATCGGAAGCAAGAAATCCGTCTTGGATAAGCTCAATGAATTGTATCCTCTTGAAGTAAAGAGTGAGACGAATCCGAACCCAAAGTTCTATTCCGACATGCCATTTGAGGCTCAGATTGAAAAGCTGCTCAATTTCAATAAGTACAAGAACAGCCATTTTGTATATGGTATCATGTATTTCTATGAGAATGACAATTCTCCCGAACGCGCCAAGATTGTAAAGGAAATGAACCTTCCGGAAGAGGTTGCCAACTACCGTATTCAACGCGTAGAACTCCACCGTTAATACTACCATGCTCCTCGATAACATCCTCACAAAACAGAGTCTTGCGACCATCATTGAAAAATTGGTTATTGATGAAAAGATGACCTATATGGAAGCAGTCCTTCACTATTGTGAAGAGAAGCAAATCGACCCATTGGACATTGGTAAGCTCATCTCTCCCGTCATTAAATCCAAGATTGAAGCCGAAGCAATGACGCGCAATCTATTACCCAAAAGCAATTCGTTAGATTCATTCATGTAATATGAATACGATCAGTGACAGTCTCATTGAAAAACTTGAGGAGTTATATCCCAAGCCAAAGCCAGAGGTTGCAACTGTAAAAGAAGAACCCGTTGTAGCAAAACCGTGGGTTTCTGATTATGTCATTACAACATCAGGCAACAATTATGGTAATTACGCTATTCAGTCTACAAATAGCGGTATTACCTTTAGTACCACGCCGCAATATCTCACCTATGATGAGAATCACCTTATGATTAAGGTCTCGGCGGGCAACACACACCCTTTGCCCATCTATGTACAGAAAATTGCCGATGACACTATTGATAGACGTGTTATAGTTCTCGATCACACGATGATTAAGGAATCTACTTATTGCGGTCCTGTTAACTTTAAACAATACATTGACAATAAATTTATTTCACTTGAAATGAGAATTAGAGATCATATTACACAGGAAATTGACAAACTAAAATGCAGCCCTGGGACGTCTACCTGATATATAATAGTGTTAAACTACACTTTGAGAGCGATTCTTACGACGCCCTCAAATATAGTTTTAAGACTTCTGCAACTCAGAAGTCGTTCTTTCAACGTAAGGACAAATACTTCTTTGCTAAATTGGCCAAGAAGTATCCTGACAAACAAATTTTGATTGACTTCCTGGTTGCAAACTTTGCATCCTTGGATTCGGGTAAGTGCTGGGCAGGCAATCTAGTTGAACAGTCGGCAGACGATAACTACAAGTTCTATCTTAGAAGGATAGAATCAATGAGTTATTTCTTTGGCGACCAAGTAGACAGACTGGTGGAGCATTGTAAGGGTAAAGGGATTTCATTCGACGACCTATTTAAGTCGGAGAACGGAGCCCATCCACGAATTGCGACACTGGTGATGGACAAAACTATTGAGCTTGAAACCTTGGTAGTTCTTGACATTATGGTGGGCTTTATGAAACGCTCAAAGATTACGGAGACCATTCTATGGCCCGAGTTTTCCAAGAAAGTTCTAAAGTTCAAGCCATTCCTACGACAGAAGGTAGATATAAAAAAGTTGCGAGAAATCGTGCTTTTAGGGTTTACAAATAGGGAATAAAGGATATTATCATATACGTTAACACATACAACCATACTAAAATACTATGTCATTCGCAGCATTAAAAAACAATCGCAACAGTGCAATCAGCAGTCTCACAGCGGCTGCTCAAAAAGTCGCCGGTGGCGGCGAGAAGAAGTCCTATGTGGACGACCGTATCTGGGCTCCCATTGTGGACAAAGCAGGTAACGGTTATGCAGTCATTCGTTTCCTTCCGGCTAAGGCTGGTGAGGAACTCCCGTGGGTCCGTTACTGGGACCATGGCTTCAAGGGTCCAACCGGTCGTTGGTACATTGAGAACTCTCTGAGCTCCATTGGTCAGCCCGACCCCGTTGGTGAACTCAATTCCAAGCTCTGGAATTCTGGTGATGAGAAGGATAAGGAAGTTGCTCGCACTCAGAAACGCCGTCTTCACTATGTTTCCAACATCCTCGTGATTTCCGACCCAGCAAATCCTGCCAATGAAGGTAAAGTGTTCCTTTACAAGTATGGCAAGAAAATCTTTGACAAGATGCTGGACCTTATGCAACCAGCCTTTCAAGATGAGAAGCCAGTAAATCCGTTTGACTTCTGGACCGGTGCCGATTTCAAGCTCAAGATTCGCAATGTCGAAGGTTATCGTAACTACGACAAATCGGAATTCTCTCCTTCGGCTCCTCTCTTTGGTGGAGATGAAGCCAAGCTGGAAGCCATCTACAACTCAATGCACGCCTTGAAGGACTTCGTTGACCCGAAGAACTACAAGTCCTATGCCGAACTCAAACGTAAGCTCTCCGAAGTCCTCGGTGAAGAAGGTCAGGTTCTTACAACTGCTGAAGCGGTTGAACTTGATGAATCTCGCTCGGCTCCAAAGAAAGCTACGGCTGAAGCTGCGGCTCCTCGTGAAGCATTTAAGCCTGTTGAGGCAGGCAGCGATGATGAAGAAGATACCGGAGACACCCTTAGTTACTTTGCCAAGCTAGCAAAGGAAGACTAATCCGTATCGGCTTGATCTTTATATTATGATGGAGGGTCCCTCAAAAGGGGACCCTCTTTTAGTTACAGACCACCAAAGATTGGACGGAGCATCCAAGAAGTTCTATCGGGAACATTGTTGTTCTGGTAAGTGACGGAACTGTTATTGTGTGAGACATTACTTCCGCCGCCACCGCCACCAGAGGGCGCCATATTGACGGGCTGAAGTGCAGCAGCCATATTGACATTTGCGGTATCACTTTGAATTGCAGAAATGTCGGATCCGATTGTCGATGGATTTGGAGTGATGTCGGCTGCACTACCTACATTTTCATTGTAGGCTTTAAAGAGCATATTCATGAAACCTTCATTTGCGTCACCCGAGATACCAAGTAGTTCCTTACCCTTGTCGATTACATCATTGGCTGCAGGTACTAATTCCTTTGCGGTATCGGTAACTGTTTCTGCAACTCCCTTTTCGGCTTTATTTAGCTCCTTCTTGGCTTCCTTCTGTTTGCGTTTTAGATCGGTTGTATCTCCAGCGGCAGCAAGGATACTCTTATCGGATTCTTGAGTTTCTCCACCGGTTTTTGTATGGGTACCACCAAAGAGACCCGAAAAGCTAAAGTCTCGCATGCTCTTTGCTATACCATTTAAACCAACTCCTTCTGCCGCGGATGCAAGTAAATTCTTTGGAATATCAAGTAAAACTGTTGCGATAGTTTTTAGAAAACCTCTGAATACCTCACCAATGGCTCCAATAATGTCTCCACTTGCAATCTCGGATCCAATGTCGTCGAATATGTCAATGAAATTCTGGAAGAATTGTTCAAATGTATCACGCCCGGCTTTAATGAATCGGTGAAAGAATTCGGCGATGATGTCGGAGAAACTGAAGGAATCCAGCATCTTTTCAAACTCTTTAAAGCCGAGGGCTCCTCCCAACCAAGAAACGGTATCTTTAATTAGATCCAAAATGTCTCCCGAAAAGGCATTAATGAATCCTACCGTACCACCTTCCAGTGCTTTTCCAATGTCACCCGTCTCCTTAAAGATTTTAAAACCTTCGAACAGTGAAAGAGCTCCTTGAATGACTGCAGTTACAATAGGACCACCCAAGAATTTACCCAACTTAGAAAATGTACCAAAAATGGTTTTTAAATTACCAAAGAGGGATCCGACTTTTCCTAATCCCGGAATTAAAGACGTTAAAAGCCCGACCTTTGAGATTAAGAAAGTAAATACCTTTTGAATCGGCTCAAAGAAGCCTTTAACCTTTGGCCATAGCGATACGATACCTTGTACCAATTTACTTTCAGCACCCAGACCTGCAAAGAATTTTTGAATAGGTTCAAAAAACTTTATAACCGCTTTACCCAATGCACTTTCTTTTAGAAAGGTTGTGATCTTAAGGAAGGTTTCTTCTAATTTTTTAGTAATAGCACCAATATTGAGAATTTTTTCAATTCCTTTTTTAATTGATTTAAAATAAGAACCGATTGTTTCAATAAGCCCCGAAACGAAACCAATGACCAACCCTGCAATTCCTGCTAAGGCACCAAGGATACCAACCGAACCTAAACCACCTTTTAAATTCGGTTTATCGCCGCCCGTAGGCATCATTTTGTTTTTCTTTTCCGCATCCTTCTTATCCTCAAGTCTATTTTCCTCATTCGCAAGTTGGTTCCCTTGAAGAGTTGTGAGGATATCCTTAGTGAGACTATAGGTACCTTCCAGGATACCAATCATATTAAAGGTATGGAAAGCAGTTGAAGCCGTCTCCTTGGATATAATAAAAAGATTTGAACTGTCCTTGGCGCTTAAAGAACCACCCTTCTGTTTGACATCTCGTGCAGCTGGTTTATAGTTTTTCTTTAGATCCTCGAACAGAGACTTTATTTCAGTGGCCAATGATTCCATATTAACCGCATTTTCAAGCGATAGATCAGCTGTATTCAGAGTGTTCTGTTCGATCTTACCAAGGGTCTCGTTGGAGACCTTTAGTTCCAGAATCATTTCTTTGAATAGTTCTTGTTTATCGCGTGCGTCGGCCATGTGGTTTATCGGTTAAGTTTTTTCTTGGCTCTTTCGTTTTCTTCTTTAATATGATCGACAAGAAGAGCCACGTAGATTTCCCTCTCCCAAGGCATCATATTGTCCAATTCCGTGAGGCTGTACTTATGATGTTGCATTAGGGCAAAATTGGTCTGGTAATGATTTACGAGACTGTCGTGAGAGAGGGAGATGAGAAAAAATTCTGGATTCCCTTAAGAAGGAGTGAATTCTTTTCTTTGCAATGAGCACAATCAAATTCAACATTGTGTTGGAGCTTTGGCATTGCCTCGATGAACTTCTGAATCTTAAGGAACTGTTCCTGGTTCAGAGATTCAATAAACTGATTGAGCTCTTCCTTGGTCTGTTCGGAAGCTGGGTATGACTGTTTCTCATCATAGATGGAGTCAATACATCCCAGGATCACATCAAAGGCAAGTTTTGAACTGCTTTGGGTATCACCTGTTTCTTCACTGGAAAGTTCGGCAATAAGGTCGACGCGTGGCCAATTTAAAACAACGCCGATTGTTTCGGTAAGTTCGATTTTGTTGCTTGGCAGATTCTTCGTGTCAATTACAATCTCATCAAGATTGACCTCGACCTTGGTGGTGTTCTCGCACTTCACGCATTTAAGGTTCAGCTTTGAGATTTCACCAACAGACTTTGAACGGATCCGTAGGAACATATACTCCATATCAAAGATGGGTAATATATTCGCATCAAGTTTACCAAGCGTACAAGAGCTAATGGTATCTTTTACGGCTTGGATGATCTGCTTCTGGTCGCCCGATTCAAGGGCAATCATCAGCATCTTTTCTTCTTTTACTAGGTACGGACGGTACTGAATCTTCTTTCCGGTGGAAGGAAGTTTGGTTTCATACTTTGGAGTTTCAATGATTGGCAGTGGCATATAATTATAGTTTAGTTATAAATCAAGCAAGACCCGAAATGTTCGGTGAAATAGTGGTAGGCAAATCGACAATTTCTCTAATCGGTGTAGGGTCGACCAAAGGTATTCCTAAATCAACCTTTTCTCTTACGGTCGGAACCTTATCCACGAAGAAGTTTTCATATGTTAAGGTTACACTGAATTTTTGAGCTGTATTCTCGGCATTATTGTCCAAGGTGATCGGATTAAAGGTTACCGGATACGCATTATGAAGTACGACCTTATAGATTGGAAGATTCTTTTTGTTCAGTTGTACGATTGTTACATCGGTGACATAATTTACAAGATAATTTGCACGGTAGTTATTATAACCGATGATCTGATCCGACCAACGATCAAAAATCTTCTTGATATAATAGTCGTTGGTCAGTAAAAATGTAAAAGTGACATCCTCGTTAATGAAACCGTACGGGATTTTAACAGATTGTTTTATGGATTGATAGTCGGCGGTAAGAATTTGTCTTCCTGGAAGCGTGCAAGATTCACAGAGAATGGCAATATCGCGAGGATCATTAATTAAAGACCGTACATTAAAGGTACCCGAAAGTGCGCCTGTAATGATAGAATTTAAATCCAGGTTGAATAGAGTTTGTTCTGGGGGAGTCATATACACCGCAAAACGATTCTCCTGAGCAACGCCGCCGTGTTTTACAATTGAGCTCTTTAAATTCTCAATACTGTTGCCTAATACGTTGTCAATTAAATTGGCCATGTGAATTATCGCGCGGAGTACTGTTTGCGGGAATCCAGCCAGATTTGTGTCTTTGTGGCACCCTTAAAGTGTTCGGTTGGTAGGAAGATTGCTGTTTCCCAGTCGGGAGCAAATACCTGTGATGGGCGGGTTTTCATATGACCCGTGAGGTAGTGCTTGAGACAGGGGGAGAATTCGCGGAGTCTCTTGGCACTTGCAAGCAGACTATAACGAATCTTGAGTCGAGTGTTTTCCGTGAGTTTATCGTCGGTAATGGTTCCAAGTAGTTTATCGAGGAACTTGGCACGAATCTTTGGATGCAGGTAATGGAGATTGAGCCCAAGGAAACCGCCTGGAGCCGGACCGATTACCAGAACCAAAGGAAATCTGTCGTAGTATGGCAGTTCCTCCTTGAACTTGGGATCATACGCAAACATGTACATATTGCCCCAAATTGCTTTGGAACGTTGTTGCAGCTTATCATCCTTTAGAAGGGCTCTACGGTTAATCTTTCCGTTTAGTTCTCTGACTCTTTCAATGAACCAATTCTTTGCTTCAGCCGAACGCTTTTCAAATCCCGTGGAATTGAATTCTTTTTCAAAGGTGGTGAAGAGTGAGACTGCCATTAGTTCTATTTATATGTGTTTTTAGAGTGTATTAGTTATAAATAGAATAATGACCGTCACGGTATTGACGTACCCACGGTCTCTACGAGAAAATTAAACCCAATCGCAGCTTATGTATATTTATCCAGAAAACACAGAACAGTGGCGTATAGATTTAATAGAAAATCCTCCGCCATCAGCATCTATGTTCGAACACATCGAATGGAGAGACATTGTTCTAAATGAGCTATTTAAACATGGAAATGAACCCGGGCCGACTAAGGGGTGGAAAATGCCCGATGAGATGAAAATTGCTATGAAGAAGGCTCATGATAATCCTCAAACACGCGAAAGGCATGCTGAAGCTAATAGGATAAGATGGTCGGATCCTAGTTATAAACAAAGAGTTTCAGTAGCAATAAAAGATAAACTTAATCACGTAAAACATCGAATTGCAAGAAGTATAACAAGGTCTAAAACCAATTGTATTCAAAACAAAAATAGAAAATGGATAACCAATGGTACAAATAACAGATTTATTAAATTTAATACCGATTTTATAATGCCAGAGGGGTGGAAATTTGGTAAAACTTTTAAAGGATGGAAATTTAAGCCTTTAGAATAAGTTTAATTCCAAGCCCTTTAAGAGTTTCTTCGGTCCAAATCTCAAAGATCCACCCACGATCACTGGCGTATTCGGCTGCCGCTTCCCACTTTGAGATGTTTTTGGCATAGGTCATCACCTCTGTAATGTATCTCTTGGTCTTCTTACCTGGATTCTTGGGCGGGTTTACTTCTTTTTTGGGCTTCACCTCGATCAACATTACACGCCCATCAACAAATTCAAACTTTACATCAACAAAATAACGGTGGACTCTGCCGTCCGTCTTACAGCGGTAGGGTATGACAACCTCTTCCGAGCACCAAGATGCCACGAAGGACTGTTCATCCAACCATCTAAAAAGCTGTCGTTCCCAGAGAGAACGGTAGACAATGTTTGAAACATTGCCGCGGTATTTGGACGGATTCTTAGGCGTAAAGGTACCCTTGTATGTCATATAAATAGTTATTTATGTCGACTAAGACAATACAATCTTTTAAGGAGCAACTATAATGCCACTGGACTTAGGAAATTTTGGTAATTCTGTTGCGCCTGGGTTTAAACCCAATGACGTTCCTCTTCCGGGAGATAAAATACCGTCGTTTAATTCGGGAATGACTCCGTTGAATTATAGTGCAATCACCTCGCCAAATCCAGATTTGGCACAGACTGGGGCATTAGCGGGTTATTCAGGTGGTAAGAATTCAGATACCAATGGTTGGCCAAATAATGTTCCGGATCCGTGGGGCGGTTACGCTTCCCGTATGTTTTTTCCGAGCGAATTGACACATCCTAAAAACAATTGGATGTATATGTCTTTCAGTGTACGTCTTGGTAAGCCCGGAGCCAGAGAAATCTATCTGCCCATTCCTCCGGGTCTTACATTTTCAGATTCAATGTCATATTCCTCTTTGGATCTTGGTATTTTAGGTACTATTGGTCAGGAAACAATTAATGCAATGGATAATGCCAAGGGCATTAAAGGTGTGATTGGTGCTGGTATCGGTGGGCTTGCTGGTAGTTTAGTGAACAAAGCCAAGAAATTAAATACGGCAGCAGCAGCCTCAATTGCGGCAAGACAATTTCGCCAGGATGGTATTGCCAATACAATTGATTTTAGTAAGAAACAGGTCATTGCGCCGAATACAAATACATCATTTCAGAATACGGGTATCCGTAGTTTTGGATTCAATTTTAAAATGATGCCAAAGAGTAAGAGCGAGGCTGATATGATTACAAAAATCATTAAAACCTTCCGTGAAAACATGTATCCTAAAGGTACCGATGTTATTCTTACATACCCGCCAATTTGGACAATGAAATTTTATGATGGTATGACGGGAAGAGAAAACCGTAAGATTCCTAAGATTTATGAATGTTATCTTACGGGAATGACGGCGACATATAATGGAACTACAAATATGTTTCATGAAGATGGAAGCCCGGTTGAAACAGATGTTTCCGTTCAGTTCCAAGAAACAAAGGCACTCACACTTTCGGATATTGTGGGTCTATCGGAGCAATAATATATGCCATTTTTTCAACAGTTTCCTAAAATTCAGTATGATTTTGCCGATAATGGTATTGATACCCGTATCGTTGATCTTTTCCGTTTTGTAAAAGCCGACGAAAAATACTTTGATGATGTTTCAACGTATCAATATTTTCAAATCAGGAATGGTGATAGACCCGACATTGTCTCAAATCTATTGTACAATACTCCCGACTACTATTGGACATTCTTTTTAGTGAATGACCATCTTAAATCGGGTCTGTCGGGCTGGCCAATGATGCAGGAAGAACTTGATGATTATCTGGAAACCGAGTATTCCGGAACGGCAATTCAAACAACTCCGATTATTGTCCGCGACGGTGATGACATTATTACTGAATACCGTAATTCATTAGCCGGTCGTTTTCAGATTGGAGAAATGGTTTATGGGTCGGAATCGGGTGCGTATGGTCGTCTTGCAATAAAGGATACACAACTAAGCCAATTGGTGATTAAAGAAGTTGTCGGCACCTTCCAGGAAAATGAATTCATTACTGGAAGCACTACGGAAGACAGTGTAGCGTCAAATGCCGTTTTTGATTATGTCGAGGCTCCTCGCTACTATCAGAATCCTCAGGGCTCAATCTATTATACCCCGATGTCGATCAACGAACAGATGACCCCGGAAGGTGTTGATCCTGCGGTCACAAATCCAATTTTGGTTCCGGTGTCGAACCGCGAATATGAAATTTCACTGAATGACCAGCGTTCAAATATCAGAGTTGTTCGTCCAGGTTCGATTTATAAATTTGTTAAGATTTACCAGGACCTAATCAATGGCTAATCTTACAAACTTAGCAACGCTCAGTACTAATGAGATTAGAGTACCGTCGGCATATTCAATCGACAGTATTATGCTCACCAATCATAATGGTCGAATCATTGATATTCAGAAAATCGTTACCGATTTCACTCTTACAGAAAGCATTTATCACCCGGGTCTGATTCTATCCTTAAATGTAAAGGATGTGGTGAATTTCATGGAAGAATTTAGATTGACGGGACATGAAACAATTACAGTAAACCTCTCAAGAAAAACATATATTCCGGGCAACAAGGGTAACATTAAGATAGACGATCAAAAACTGAGTCATTTATTTTATGTAAGTGAATATCCGTTATACGGTAAATTTGAGAATCGTGTTCAGGTTTATACCATAAAAGGTGTGAGTAAACATATATTCATGTCCAAATTTAAGAAAATATCTCGGGCATACAGCGGTGATATTAAAAATTTTGTAAGGGATGTTCTAATTAATGATCTAAATGTTTCTTCTTCCGCTATTGAAATGACGGAGGATAACACGGACATTGTCAAATTCATTGTTCCTAATCTTTCACCGATTGATGCAATTCAATGGGCGCTTCGTCGTGCATACGATTCTCATGGTTCTCCATTCTATTGTTATGAGACCCTTGGCGGTAAAATTAAAATTGATTCTCATACCGATTTTAATAGAAGAAGTAATGCAGAACCATATAGAGAATATAAAGAAGGAAGATTCTTTAGCTTTGAGCCCGGAAGTTTAGAAGATTATGATGAAAGACGTTCAAGAATTATGGACCTTTCATCGGACCTTCGTATGTCTAAATTCTTATCCGGAGCAAATGGGGCATATGCTTCAAAAAGTATCTATGTTGATATTGCAACAAAACAAATTGCCACAACTGAATTCGATTACAATTCCGAATTTACAAATATGGCTAAGATTGGCAATTTCTCTACATTATCACAGAGATTTGCACCCGAAGACATATATGCAGGTAAATCATATACCCCAGATAGATCATTTTCCGAAAGAGCCGAAGAAATTAAAGCCGGTCGAGCCAGAAGTCTTTCGGATTTTAAAAATTCAAACATTAATTATATTTCTTTAAACACAAAGGCATTTGATAAAACAACCGATGTGGCAGAAAAAACAAGTTTTGTTCGTAAATTTGAGTCGATTCCAAATTATCATAAAAGTACGGTTAGTTCCAGAATCAATATTGCGCAGTCTGTTACTGAAAATTTAGAAACCGTTGTACACGATTTCACGGTATCTGGTGATTTTGAATTAAATTGCGGTAAGGTTGTTCTATTAAAAATTGCTGCTTCTTCGGATCCGAAAGCCGATGTAAAGGATGAAAGAGCAAAGATAAACAATCCTGGCGCCGACCGATTCTTTTCGGGAAATTATGTTGTGACCTCGATTATACATAATTTTGCAGAGGACTATTT
>Ga0114982_1001054_pt1 | contig 14104 bp, 7 predicted proteins | sample Shrwel_input2_FT_FD_87183 | JGI IMG/M metagenome (GOLD analysis project Ga0114982, IMG submission 87183) | Subsurface microbial communities from deep shales in Ohio, USA - Utica-3 well 1 S input2 FT | ecosystem: Environmental > Aquatic > Deep subsurface > Shale gas/oil reservoir > Produced... | reverse complement strand
CGTGAAAATTTTATAAAAAAAAATTATTTTTATAAAAAAAATAAAAAAAAAAAGTAAATTAAAAATTTTTTATTATTTAAGTACTAATTTTTTAAATTTTTTTTTTTTTTTTTTTTTTTTTTTAAATTTAAATTACATAAAGTTTTTATTAAAAAAAAAATATTTTTATATAAATTTTAAACCTATTAGGGTAAAAAAAAATTAAATAAAATAGTGTTTTTTTTTTTTTTTTTTTTTTTTTTTTAAATTTTTTATTTTTTTTTTTTTTTTAAAATTAAAATAGATAATTATTTAAAAATTTTATATAAAAAAATAAAAAGGCCTAGGTTTTCAAAATTAAGACTACTAAAAGGTGCTAGAAATAAAAATTTAAACTTGATACATTATTTAAATAATTTTAATTTTATAAATTCAAAATTAATAGAAGCTGATTATTTAACATTAAGCTTTTTTTTTTTTTGGTAATGGATCTACTAAATTAGTTAGTAATTTCGGCTTTAATATTTTTTTACACAGATTGCTTCTTTTTAAGTAAAATTAATACCCGTGAGCTGTTTAAAAAGCAATAAATTTTTAAATATTTCGGTGGGTGTTCAAAAATCTAAAAGTTCTCTTTCTAAAAAAAAAAAAAAAATTAAACTGAATTTTTCTCTAAATAAAAAAATAAAACTCACAAAATTTAGTGTTTTAAAAAATAAAAATTTTTTATTTTAAAAATTTAAATTTTTAAAGAAATAAAAATTATATTGTATTTTTTATACAATAAAATACCTAAACAGGTATTGAATTATTCGGTGCGCTGAAACAAAGAAAAGTCTTTTAACTTTTTTGACTATTCAAATTTTAGGTATGGAAGCTACTTTAATTTGAGTATTTTAAACATCTTTAACTATTTTAAAAATTTAAAAGTAAGCTTCCATGAAATTTTTTCATTGTTTGGTTTTTTTACTTTTATGACAATTGTAGTACAATTAGTTTCAGGAACAATGCTAGCTTTCAGTTTAGTTCCTGAGCCCATGTTAATCCCAACAGTCAGAGACGAGGAGGATATTGAAGATTTATATACTGACGACTTTTTTTGATTACATGAAAGAGGTGTTGATTTAATTTTTATTTTTTCATACTTTCATTTATTTAGAAAACTTTATTTAAATGTTTTTGAAATTGAAACTGAAGCTTCTTGAAAAAGTGGTGTTTTTTCATTTTTAATTTTTCAAGTAGTAGTTTTTTTTGGTTTAGTTTTATGCTGTACTCATTTAAGTGAAATTACATTAACTATTGCAGCTAACATTTTCCATACATTTTTTATGTTTAAAGGTAAAGCTTATTGATTTTTATTTACAGATAAACAACTAAACACAGATACTTTAATAAGACTTGCATATGCACATTATGTATCAGCATTTTATTTAAGTTTTTTAGGTTTATTACACGGAATTGATATTCATTATGATTGAAAAAACGAATCCTTTTATGATGGTTTATCTTTAGAAATGTTATGATGAGACGAAGCTTTATCTAATGAATTGACAAATTTTTTTTTATTACTTGTTTTTATAACTATTTCTTTTTTTTTATTGTTTGAGGAGCCAGAAGCTTTAAGTTATGAAATTTTTATGTGAGGCGATATTGGACTATCTACTGATGTAAGATTTTATGGTGTAGCACCTCATTGATATTTTAGACCTTTTATGGCTTGATTAATTGCTTGTCCATTTCATAAAACAGGTATTTTTGGTTTATTATTTTTTTTTGTAACACTTTATTATCAACCTAACTTACATGGTGTTTCTGAACAAAATAACTATGGTAAAAAAGTAGTTACTGTTTGTGCAGCTAACTTATCGAAAAAAAACACAGCAACACCTTTTTTAATTACAATAGATTCAAATTTATATCATCAAATAACTTATTTTTTTTTTATAATGTGTTGTTTGTACACCACATCTTTTTTACCTTACGGTAGATTTTTTAATCAAATCGGAGGTAATTGAGGTTTCTTATTAGCATATTTTATGTTTTTTGTTATTTAGCATTTAGCTGATTAAGAAGACCATTGTTTTTAGATTTTTTTTTTAAAAAAACCTATAATGATGTGTATTTTTTAAAATTTTATAGATAAATGATGAAGCTACTTTTTTTATTTTTCTTTAAAAGTTTTTTAATTGTAATCATTTTATTATTTTTTTATTATATAAGTAGTTTTTTTCATTAAAATTGTATTTTTAAATTAATTTTATAGTGTTTTTGAACCTATACCCAAAGTTTGTTAAACTCAAGAATGATGTAAATAGTTTCTTTGCTAACCAAAACCATGCTTCTGTATGTACATATTTATTATGTTTAAATTTTATTTATTTTTTAGCAGTACATTTTAAGTCTGCAGTTTCGACTTTTTTTTTTTTTAAGTCGGATTACTTTTTTGTAGAATACTTCTTTTCTTTTTTCTTTTCTTTTTATTTATTAAATATCATTTCTTCTTTTGTTTTTAAATACTACTTAAGTTCTAGAGGTGTTTTTTTAATCAATACTGTTTCTATATTTTTTTTTTGATTTTATTGTTTATTAAATATGAATTTATTTTTTATAAAAAATAAATTAATCTGTGTTCATTTATTTAAATGATTTTACTTAACAGATACATATTTAGTAAATTTTAGTTTTTATTTAGATAGTGTTGCTTTTGGATTTACTTTATTAACATTAACAATAGGTTTTTTTGTAAATATTTATACGTTTTCTTATTTTAGATACGAACCACACGTCAGCAGATTAATTTCTTTAATTAACTCTTTTATAATTAGTATGATTATTTTAGTAAATTCTGGTAATTTAGTTGTTTTTTTTTTTGGTTGAGAATTAATTGGTTTAACTTCTTTTTTTTTAATTAATTTTTGAGGAGAAAGGTCTTCTACTTTAAAATCTGCCTTTAAAGCATTCTCTTTTAATAAATTTAGTGATGCTGCTATTTTGATATCTTTAATTTTAATATATGCATGTTTTAATGATTTAAATTTTGAAAACATTTTAAATATAACTTTTTTAGTATCTGAATTAAAAGTAGACACATCTTATTATTTTAATTTTTGAAACATAATTTCTTTTTTTTTATTAACAGCAGCTTTTATAAAATCTGCTCAAATAGGGTTTCATGTTTGACTACCAGACTCCATGGAAGCTCCAGTTCCAGCATCTGCATTAATTCATTCTGCAACTTTAGTTTCTGCAGGTGTTTTTTTAATTATAAGGTTTTATCCTATATTAGAATTAAGCTTTTATTTTAAATATGTTGTATCTTTTGTCGGTGCTATAACAGCTTTAGTTGGTGGTTTATCTGCAGTTTTTCAAACTGATTTAAAAAAAATTTTAGCATACTCTACTATAAGTCACTGTGGTTTTTTAATCTTTTTATGCAGCTTTGGTTTTTTTAAACTTGTTATTGTTTATTTGTTTATACATGGTTTTTTTAAAGCAATTTCTTTTTTATGCGTAGGTAATATAATTAGATTTTCAAAAAATTATCAAGATTTAAGGAGGATGGGTTTTTATTTTAAATATTTACCAGCAGAATTTTTTTTTTTAATATTTTCTTTATTAAATTTAAGCGGACTTCCATTTTTTTTTGGTTTTTATTCTAAAGCATTACTTTTTGTGTCATCTGATTTTTTTTATTTTAAAGAATTTATTTTTTGTTTAATTTTAATGAGTTGTATAACAGGATTATTTTACTCTTTCAATATTGTTTATTATACTTTTTTTGATTTAAAAAAAGCAAGAAAAAATATTTATTTAGAATTTAATAAAGAAGAGAACAAATCTTTTTATTATAGTAACACTACATTAGCATCAAATATTTCTATTTTTTGTTTAATTTTAGTTTCTTGTTTTATTTGCGCGTATTTAATTTATTTTTATTTATTAAATTTAACTACAGCTGTAGATTTTTATTCTTTTTTTTTAAAAGTAAATTCTTTTGTTTTTAATCCTACTGACTTTTCAAACTTGATAAATTATTCTTATTTTTATTGAATTTTAATTATATTTTCAATTATTTTAATTTTTTTTACATATTTTCAAAAAAAAGTAACTTCAATGAATAGTCTTGAAAGCTTTTTTGATGTTATTTTTTTTGGAGCTTTAGGTGGCTTATTTTAATTTATTTTTATAAATATGTTTATGTGCACATATTTTTTTGTGAGGTTGTATTTCTACCGATTTTATTTTTACACCAAATTTTAGTACAGGATTTTCATGTTTAAAATCAGATGTTATTATTCATATTGCTCAATGACAGTATTGATGATGATTTTGATTTACTTATTTATGATCTTTATACTTTTTTTTTATTAGTAGGTCAGTTAGGTCTAGAACTTTAAAAATGAGACCAAAAATTTATACAAGTTTTAGGTCTCACGGTAAATGAGGTGATTTTTTAGCTTGTATTGTACCAGTTATTTGATGTTTTAACATTTTAGTAAATTCAAACTTTATTTTAAGATTAATGGAGTGACAAAATGAGTCGACTATTTTTACAGTAAGAATAAGAGCTAGACAATGATACTGAATTTACAAGTTTGAATTAAAAAATATTTTAGATTTGTTAACTGTACCTAAAAAAGTTGGTTGAAACAAATGATTAGTTCATACTGGTAATTCTATTGAAGTTGCAGATGACTACTTTTATGCTTTAAAAATTAGAGCTCAAAATAGTTGAACTTCTAAATATTGAAAATCTTTTGTAAGGAGTTTAAAAAAATATAAAGTAAACAATAATATTTATTTTTTAGATGACGTAGTTAGCGCTAAAAGATTAAAAATGTCTATGGTAGATTTAATTCCTTACAAAAATTTAGACTCAAATATTTTAAATTTTGATTTTAATAAGACAAACGACACCACAATATTTAATGAAGATGATCTTTTTTACGATAATTTTTTTTTTAAAAATAAAGATACTTGACTTTGTGAAAGTATTGTTTTTAACAATTATTGAAAAAAAAACATTAGTGGTAAAAAATCTGAATTACTTGCAAATGTATTAAATAAATCTTTGTTTTTAAAAAAAAAATTTTTTAAAAACTTTTTATATGATACTGATTCCTTAGCAAGTTCTGTTTTTTTAGAAAAAAAAGCTAAATATGTTAATTTAACAACAAAAAGAACAGACTATGGTGATTTTTCAAGATTTACAAAGAAAAGAGTTTTTGAGAAAAAACCAATTTTAATTACTAAATCTTTTTTTCCACAAAACGTAGACAATTTAAACAATGAAATTTTAAATGTCTCTTTTGATTCTACTGTAACTGTTGAGAAAAAAATGAATACTGATCTTTTTTATTTAACTTTAAAACAAAAAAGGTATAAAAGAAAAAAAAAATATACCTTTAAGAGTTAAATTTGATAAAAATGATTTAAATAAAAACACTTCAGTTATAAAATTTAGTGATAAACCATACTTATTTGCAAATAAAATTATAAAAAATTTAGAGTTTGATGCAACCAGCTTGTACAGATGCTTAAAAAAAATAAGGCTAGAAGTGAAAACTTTTCTGTTCAGTTGTCTAGAAGACTATTAAGAACTAAAAAAACACTAGTATTGCGTTCTCACGTAAACATAACATTAATATCTAACTCTTATGATGTTATTCATTCTTGATTTATACCTGCATTAGGTATAAAAATTGATTGTGTACCTGGAAGAGCAACACACCACACTTTTTATTGTGATAGTGTAGGTTTTTATTATGGTCAATGTGCTGAAATTTGTGGTAGATATCATCATCACATGCCTATTAAGCTTTGTATTTTACCTTTTGAACATTTTTTAGTATGATGACAGCATTTTGGACTACCAAAGCTTTTATTTACTGAATCTAAAAATAGGTTTGAAACTGGATATGGTTTAAAGAAATTTTGTTGATAATATAAAAAATTATTGTTTTTTTTTTTTAATAAAAAAAATTTGGATGTAAAAAATTTTTATTAGGAGTGTGATCTTAGCTTTGGTTTAATGCTAATCAAATGCATTACACACGCAAGTTTTATTTTACACTATGAATCTCGCAGAGTGCTTAAAATGCAATCTGTAATTTTTAAAATAGCGTATTGGTGCGTAAAATATGTTTTTTTATTTATACTGTATCTTAGATAGACTAGGGATGCTTTTAATTATGAACTTAATTATTATTGAAAAAATAAAACCACAACTAAAAACTTCGATAATAAAGTATTAAGTTTTTTTACTTCTTCAGTAGAAAAAAAAATATAGAGTGTTCTCTTTTTTTAAAAAGTTAAATTTGAAATAGTTTAATACACTTAGTTGATTTGTGAGAAGAATCAGCCACATACAGGTATGTGAAAGACCTTATCTCGGACAGAAGTGGGGAATTTTGGGCAATGCGCGCAAGCGTGACCCAGCAAATTGATGTTGCGGAAGAAAACTAAAACAATTTTTGTAAACGCAAATCAAAAACGAATATAATTAATTTAAGTTTTGTTAGAAGCTATGGCCAATACATGTGCCAGCAGCCGCGGTAATACATGAGTAGCTAGCATTAATCGTCTTTATTGAGCGTACAGAGTGAGAGGGCTGTTATATCAATTAATAACTATTTTTATTTAAAAAATTATTAATAAAAAGAACTAGTGATTTTTTTTTATGTAAGCTGAGCTTGTACACTAGTGATGAAATACAGGAAGTCTACAGGAATGTTCATTGCTAAAGCAGCTGCCAAAAAAAAAATGACGCTTATTCACGAAAGTGTAGGTAATGAAAAGGCACTTAAACCCTAGTAATCTACACCGTAAAAGATGAGTATTGATTAATAAGTTAACGCAAAAATACTCCGCTTGGGTAGTAAAGTCGCAAGGCAGAAACTTAACAGAATTGGCGGGGGTTTGTACAAACGGTGGAGCATGTGGTTTAATGCGATAATCCACGTAAAATCTTACCAGCGTTAAATTTTTTTTTGTAATTAAATATAATAGTTTAAGTTTAAAAAAAAAGAACGGTATTGCATGGCTGTCGTCAGTTCGTGTTGTGAAGTTTAAAATTCAGTTTTATAAACGAACGCAACCCTTATCCTGTGTTTAGGTTAAATGTATTAGGAGACCCCTAATATATTTTAAATACAAGGCTGAAGTCAAGTCCTTACGGTCTGTGTATGCTGGGCTACACACGTGCTACAATGATAAAAACAATAGAAAAATAGAGTTCAACCTTTAGTTTTTAAAAAATTATCAAAGTACAGATTGTTTTCTGAAACTTGGAAGCATGAAGCAGAAATCGTTAGTAATCGTAAATTATTATGCTACGGTGAAATAAAAGTCAAACCCTGCACACACTGCCCATCACGCTCAAAGAGTTTTGAGTATGGAAGTCAGATCTTATTTTGGATTTTTTTTTTTTAAAAAATGGCAAAATACACTTCTGTGTATATTTTGTGCTTGTTAAGTATTTATTACTTAAAGAGGCTATAAACAAGAGAGACGACAAAACCACTTGAAATGATCGGAGTGAAGTTGACACAAGGTACTGGTATGGGAACTTGCCGGTGGATTAAAAAACAAAAAGTATGTTATAATTAATTATAAATACTGTATAGAGATGTTATCAAGCCTATTATGTTTAATAAACTATATAAACTTTTGTTTTTTTGAAAATTTTATGTATTTTTGATTCGTTTTTGTTTTTTTTAGTTTCTTTAATTTTTTATTAAGCTCATTAATTAATGAATTTCTATTTTTAATACACTTTTTTAATAAAAATCAAATAAAAACTTCTAATTATTTTGTTTATTTAGATTTTTGATCTATATTCTCTAAAAAGTTCATTTTTAACTTTTTTTTTTAAAATTATGATTTTTTTTTTTTATGAAGTCTTTATTCTATTTTTTTAGTAGAGTTAATTATTTAATATCAGAATTCTTATTAAAAAAAATAAAAATAAACATCAACAATCACAAAGACGTAAACCTATTAGAATTATTTTATGTTCATTTATATAATAAAAATGTTTTAATAAATAATATTTTTTTAAAATTATTAGGTTACGTGCCGTTTTTTAAGAGAGATGTTTTAAGTTATTATTTAAAAAAAAAATTATTTTTAAATAATTTTTATACAAGTAAAAATTACTTTAAATTTAAAAAAGCAAACGCGTTATTTTTTAAAAATAATTATTTTAAAAAAAATAATTTTATATTTAAAAATTCAATATTTTCAAATTGTTTTTTTTTTTATATAATCAATACACACATAATAACAATTTCTGTACTAAACTCTATAAATTTTTTTACTCAAACATTTTCAGAATTACAAGTAAGATATTTTTTTAATTTATATTTTTCAAAATTTTTTGATGTTAACAAAATAAATACACCTATTTTTTTTTTAAATGATTCAAAAATTTCTGATGTAAGATTTTTTTTAAGATATATGTATGATAACAGTACAAACTCAAAGTATTCTGTTATCGATCCATTAAGCGATTTATTAAAAAAATCAGCTTCTTTTGCTAGTTTAACTTTTTCTGAAGATGAATTTAAATCTAATAAAAAAGTATCCAATTTTGATAAAAAAATGATTAAAAAATCTTTTTTTTTTGAAAAAATAAACCCTGTTGATTCAAAATCTAATTTTAGTTTTTTAATCCCACTAAACAACTGTTCTATTTTTTTTTCTAAAAAAAATTATTTATATAATAAAGGAAAGTTCTCTAGGAATAGACAAACTTACAGAACAGGAGTTTACTTATGTATTTGATTAACAGTATTGACTGTAATAGGTCTTTATTTTTATTTTTATTTGATGAGTATTAAGTTTACTTACTTTTATGCTTTATTTTTATTTTTTATTTTTTTATTTTTTTATAAATTCTTTACAAAAAGAAAAAATGGAATTTTTGAAGAACATACAAACTTATTTAATAATTTTTAAATAATATGTTAAAAATTTAAATTATTTAGGGGAGTAGTTTAATGGTAAAACTTTAGTCTTCAAAACTGACATTGCGGGTTCGATTCCTGCCTCCCTTGCAAGTTTTTTTGTTTTTTTTAAAAATAATGGATGAGTTCGTAGACTTTTTTTTCTTTAACAGGTATTTAAGATCATTTATTTATAATTTTTTTGGAAAGTTTTTTTTTTTTAAAGAGTTAAACTCAAAACTTATTTTTTTTTTTGAAAGATTTAATTATTTTAATTATTTTACAGCATTACATTTTGTTTTTTTATTAAAAAACAAGATGTTTTTTAAAAATTTTTTTTTTTGAACTTGAACCTTTTTTAAGAGTAATTTAAAAAAAAATAAAAAAAATTTTTTTATTTTTTTTAGAATTACTTTTTTTTTTGTTCTATTTCTATTATTTTATCTATTATTTTCATATACTTTAGAAAACATTCCAGTATCTAAATTATTTTTTGTTTGAGCAAGTTGAGGTTCTTTTTTATATATTTTTATTTCTGGATTTAATTTTTTTGGTAAAAAATATACATATGGTAAATACACAGAAGCATTACAACGTTTTTGAAAAAGAAGTTTTAGTATTTTTTGATTAATCGAAGGTTTCGTGTTTACAGCTTTTATTTTTTTAGCATTTAATGCAAGTTCAGAAGTTGTGTATAGTTATGACCCTCAAGTGCTTTTTAAATTAAGATTAGTGTCTTTAAGGTTTTTTTTTTTTAAAATGTTAGCATTAACTTTTTTAATTTTTTTGTTCAATTTAGTTAGTATGCTAAGTTTAAAAAAAAAATTTAATATTTTTATTTTTAATACAACATCCTTATTTGTTATTATAATTTTTTTGATTGAATCTGATCAGTATATAAGTATATTAAACTACTGCAGTTTTTTTGAATGATCTTTTAATCATAGTGATTTTGCTTTAGATTCAGATTTTAGAAGAACAAGAACAATCAATAGTTATGTTTTTTTAATCGGGTTGGCGAAGTACTTGCATATTTTATTTATTGTATTTATTTGATTTTTTAATTTATCAAAAAATTTAGAAAATTTAGAAACAAGGGACTATATATCCAGCGCTTGTATTCAAAACGCTATAATATTGTATCTTTTAAATTGATTTTCTATTTATCCTTACGTAAAATATTTTTTTAAAACATACTATTATAGCACATTTTCTTGATTTTTTTTTGATTTTAAAAACGATTCCATTTTTAATTTTATAAGATTTTTATTTAACTTTTGAAGAGGTGCTTTTTTTTTTTTATAATTTAAAATAACTATTTATTTTTTGTTAAGTTTTTTTATTTTAAATTTTTTTTTAAAAAATTTAGAAAGTTTTATTTATTTTTTAATAGAATATCATGTTTTTTTTTATTATTTTTTAATAGTATTTAATGTATTTTTTATAAAAATAAGCACAACTCTTTCTTTCTTTTTTTTTATTTTATTTTTTTGGTTTTTTTTTTTTGATTTGTGAGTTTATGTTTCATTTGCAGAAGTTGTTTGGTTACTCTTTTAAATTTAATTTTTTGTTAGACTCCCTCAAAAATTCATCAATAAATTTTAGACAAGTATTAGTATACTCCAAATTTTTTACTAATTTTGTCGCTTTAACCCTTGGTAACTTGAATAAGGAAATTTCATATAGTTTTAAACACTCATGATTGTACTTTGTTCATTTATTAGAGGCACTTCAAAAAACTATGGCTAGCTTATCTGTAAATACTTTGTATGAAATCTCTTTTGAAATCAAAAGGCTTTTTGACAGGTATAGGTATTTTTTTAAAAAACATATTTATACAATCAACCATAAAAGAATAGCTTTGAATTATTTTTATTTTAGTATGTGAACTGGTTTATCAGGAGCTGCATTAGCAACAATGATTAGACTAGAGATGGCATACCCAGGAAGCCCATTCTTTAAAGGTGATTCTATTAAATATTTACAAGTAGCAACAGCACATGGTTTAATTATGGTATTTTTTGTTGTAGTTCCTATTTTTTTTGGTGGTTTTGCTAATTTTTTAATACCTTATCATGTAGGTTCTAAAGATGTTGCTTTTCCAAGATTAAACAGTATTGGTTTTTGAATTCAACCACTTGGTTTTCTTTTAGTCGCTAAAATTGCATTTTTAAGAACAACCTCTTGAAAATATTACGATAAAACTTCTTTTTTTTTACAACCATATAATAAATTTGTTTATAAAAATTTTTTTCATTTTTTAACTGGAGAGCTTAGCTTTAATTCTTTTAAACAAAGCTTAGATGAAGTTTTATTTTTATTTTTATGAAAGCCAAGAAAAAAAATAACAAATACAGATTATACATCTTTTTTCTTCAATCCATTAAACTTAAGCTTTTTAGACTCATTTTTTTATTATAGTGATAACTTGTGATCTTTAGCAAATAAAGTTGTTTCTTCAAGAAGAAAAAAAATTTATGTAACAAAATGTTCAAACAGAGCAGCAGTAACTGCAGGTTGAACTTTTATTACACCATTTTCTTCAAATATGAAATATAGTGGTTTTGGAGCCCAAGATATTTTATTAGTGTCGGTTGTTTTAGCTGGTATTAGTACAACTATTTCTTTTACAAACTTGTTAATTACTAGAAGAACTTTAGTGGCCCCTGGTTTAAGAAATAGAAGAGTTTTAATTCCTTTTATTACAATATCTTTATTATTAACATTAAGGTTATTAGCTATTGTTACACCTATTTTAGGTGCAGCAGTAATAATGTCTTTAATGGATAGACACTGACAAACTTCTTTTTTTGATTTTGCTTACGGAGGCGATCCAATACTATTTCAACATCTTTTTTGATTTTTTGGACACCCTGAAGTTTATATTTTAATTATACCTAGTTTTGGTGTTGCAAATATAGTGTTACCTTTTTATACAATGAGAAGAATGTCTTCAAAACATCATATGATTTGAGCAGTTTATGTTATGGCTTATATGGGTTTTGTTGTTTGAGGTCATCATATGTATTTAGTTGGTTTGGATCACAGAAGTAGAAATATTTATAGTACTATTACTATTATGATATCATTACCAGCTACAATTAAATTAGTTAACTGAACTTTAACATTAGCTAATTCTGCTATTCAAGTAGATTTGGTTTTTATGTTTTTTTGTTCATATATATTTTTTTTTTTAACTGGTGGTTTTACAGGTATGTGATTATCCCACGTTGGTTTAAATATTAGTGTTCACGATACTTTTTATGTTGTTGCACACTTTCATTTAATGCTTGCAGGTGCTGCTATGATGGGAGCTTTTACAGGTTTATATTACTATTATAATACTTTTTTTGACGTACAGTACTCTAAGATATTTGGTTTTTTACATTTAGTTTATTATTCTGCTGGTATTTGAACAACATTTTTACCTATGTTTTTTTTAGGTTTCTCTGGTTTACCAAGAAGAATACATGACTTTCCTGCTTTTTTTTTAGGTTGACATGGCTTAGCTACGTGTGGACATTTTTTAACAATGATTGGTGTTGTTTTTTTTTTTTTAGGTATTTTTGATTCAACTAGTGAAAATAAATCTTCTATTCTTTTAAACTTTGGTATTCCAAAAATTGCTAAAAGAGCTCACTTATATTTCTTTAAAATTAGTTATAATAACTATATTAATGAAACTGCTAGTGAATTGCCTAGAGTAGAGACAAGAAAATTTATAATTGAAAATACGTTCAATGAGTACGAATGCGTAAAGCTTGTACCTGTTTTAAAATAAACATTAAGTTTGTAAAATAACTTTTATTTTTTCTGCATAACTTATTTATGATAGATGCATTTGTACACTTACTTAAATGCTATTTTATTAGTTTTCAATATTTTACAAAAAAAAATATTAAGCTAATATGAAAAGCTGTTTTTTATTCTATTTTATTAAATTTATTTATTTTTTATTTTTTTTTAATATTTTAATTTAAATACAACAGTTTTTAATTAAAATATTATTTTTGTAATTTTAAATATAAAAATAAATTATATTTTTATGTTTAAATAAGCGCTCAACCCTATTGTTTATATCTGCATAAATTATTTTTGATAAAAAAAATAAATTTAAAATAATAAAATTTTTACATAAGTTTAGTTTTTAAACAAATATTTTTTAAATTTTGGGAGTTTTAGGTTTTAACAATCTTTTTGATATATTTCCTTATCTATATACGCAAGTATTAAGCTTAATAAGTTTTTTTATTTTTTTTTCTTTTAAAATAGTTAAAAGTATAATAGTATTCAGTTTTAATGTTAACTTTTTATTTTTAAAAAATAAAATATTTTTTTTATCTTTTTTTAGTATCTTAATTTATTCTATAGTATTAATGCTTATTGTAACTTTAATTATTGCATCTATAACATTATTAGAGAGGAAATTGCTATCTTTAGTTCAAAGAAGGGTTGGACCTAATTTTGTTGGTTATAAAGGAAGACTCCAGTATTTAGCAGATGCACTTAAACTTTTTTTAAAAGGAGTTGCTATACCTTCAGGTGCTAATTCTTTTTTTTTTGTTACAATGCCTTCACTTGCTGGAGCTGTTTGTTATACTTTTTGAATGAATTCCATTTGAGGACCTAGTTTGAGCATTTTTGATGTTGAGTACAACATTGTGTACGCTTCTTTACTATCTGTTTTATTTGGTTTGTGTGTGATGTTAACTGGTTATTTTAGTAAAAATAAATACTCAGTAATGGCAGGTCTAAGAGCTGCTATATTAATGTTAAATCTTGAAATATTTTTAGGTATAGTTTTTTTAAATGTATGCTTTTTAGTTGAATCTTTTTCTTTTTCTGCATTTGCTGTATATCAAGAAATTTTTTGATTCATATTCATTTTTTTTTTTTTATTATCAAACATTTTACTTGTTTTTTTGTTAGAAGTAAATAGAACACCGTTTGATCTTGCAGAAGCTGAGTCTGAGCTTGTCACAGGTTATACTACAGAATACGGAGGTTTTTATTTTGCACTTTTTTATTTAGGTGAATATTTTCATTTATTTTTTTTTTCTTGTTTAATTAGTATAGTTTTTTTTGGTTCTTGAGAATTTTTTAAACCATTTTTTTTTTTTAATAATTTTTTTATTTAAATTTTAATAATTATTTTTTTTTTTTTTTTTTTTTTTTATTTT
>Ga0114982_1001044_pt1 | contig 14224 bp, 13 predicted proteins | sample Shrwel_input2_FT_FD_87183 | JGI IMG/M metagenome (GOLD analysis project Ga0114982, IMG submission 87183) | Subsurface microbial communities from deep shales in Ohio, USA - Utica-3 well 1 S input2 FT | ecosystem: Environmental > Aquatic > Deep subsurface > Shale gas/oil reservoir > Produced... | reverse complement strand
TGGGTGTTGGCGCAGGTCGCTACAATGGTAGCAATGCATTTGCTGTTGGTATGCGTTATCGTGTTAACGAATCGGCTGTTGTTACGGGTAGCTTTGGAAAATCTAGTGACAGTAAATCCGCTCTTGGCGTAGGTGCTGGCTTTAGTTGGTAATATCTTTTTTGGCACTAAAATTCATTTTTAGTGCCAAAAATCGCTACTATCTGATTTGAGATGAATTACAATTTCTTTTTTATCATTGATTATTTTTATCATGCTCACTATTTACGGGATTAAAAACTGCGACACCATGAAAAAAGCCTTTACATGGTTAGACACTCAAGGCGTTGCTTATCAATTTCACGATTATAAAAAAGCGGCTTTAGATGAAAAAACCCTAGATGATTGGTTAAATAACTTAGGTTGGCAGGCGATTGTTAATCAAAAAGGGACAACGTGGCGTAAATTGGCCTTAGATAAAAATACTTTAGATAATCAAAGTATTAAGCCTATTATTTTGCAAAATTTGAGTATGATTAAACGGCCTTTGTTGGTGTTGGATAATCAGGAAGTTGTTTTGGGATTTGATGTGGCGCAATGGCAACATTTCGCTAAGTAACCATTTGATTTTATCAAGATTTAAAACGGTGGGTTTTGCAACCCACCTCATTTATCAATGACTATTTAGAGCTTACGCGGTTATCGCTTATTTGCTCACTGAATCCCCCTAACCCCTTTTACGAAAGAGGGAACTCCCTCCTTTTTAAAGAAGGGTTAAGAAGGATTTCCAAAACGCGCTTGTTTCGACATCGCTCAGTCCATCATCTCAATCAATGCCCACCATGCTTCATTTTATGAATTTGCAACGCCTTGTATTGAATCAACCAGTCGGTCAAAGCAATAAAAATCACCGATAACACCAACACACAATGAATAATCACTTCCCACATTAGCGTATGCTCAGTCATATTTTTGGCATCAATAAAACTACGCAACAAATGAATAGACGAAATACTCACCAAAGCCATACCTAATTTAATTTTAAGTACCCCTGCATCCACATGGTCTAACCACTCAGGCTGGTCGGGGTGGTCGTCAATATGTAAACGACTGACAAAAATCTCATAGCCACCAATAATCACCATCACTAATAAATTAGCAATCATCACCACATCAATTAATGATAAAACAATCAGCAAAATATCGTTTTCGCCATAAGTGCCAAAATTAACCACTAAGCCCGACAACATGACAAAAAACTTATAGGCATACACAGCTAATGCAACTATCAAACCCAAATACATAGGCAATTGCAGCCAACGACTCCAAAAAATAAACCGTGCCGCCGCTTGTGTAAATTTTTGACTCATACATACTCCAAACAATAATACTCTTTTAGGATTTACGCGGTTATCGCTTATTTGTTCGCTAATTTTGGCAAAATGCGTAAGTCCTGACTTTACAGGCTGCATTCAACGCGGCATAGTTTAGGGATAATTTTTACAGTTTGATATGGCCTTGTTTAACAAGACAAGCAATTTTATTTGTCAGCGATAGCTCTATTCCCATGCCGCGTGTTTATTTACAAGTTGCTTTACCCGTTCCACTTAAACAATTATTTGATTACAGCATTCCTGCCAGTTTTGAGCAAACACCCCACATTGGCGCACGGGTGCGTGTGCCTTTTGGTCGGCGTGAGTTGATTGGCGTAATTATTGCCGTCACCGAAAACCCAGATTCACCTGCCGATAAAATTAAACCTGCACGTCAACTAATAGATGCTCATTCCCTGTTTTCGCCACAAATGATGCAATTATTAACATGGGCAGCACACTATTATCATTACCCGATTGGCGAAGTATTTAGTGCCGCCTTGCCTACTTTGCTCAGACAAGGTGAAGATTTATATGACAATTTAACCCATTGGCGACTCACTACTTTAGGCTTAAATTTAACTGCCGATACCTTACGCGGCGCAAAACAACAAGCGGCATGGCAAGCCTTAGAGCCACATGGCACACATGGCATTAGTGAAGATTTTTTAAAGCGTTTAGGCATAGAGCGCACCACACTCCTCGCCTTAGCCAAAAAAGAATTAAGCGAAGAATTTGGCCAACACGAAACGAAAGTAGGCACGCCTCAGCTTAAATATGCCGAAGTTGCGATTGCCGCTAATGCCGAACAAGAAGCCGCTATTCAGGCGATTACCCGCCATTTAGGACAGTTTAAAGCCTTTTTGTTAGATGGCGTGACGGGCAGTGGCAAAACCGAAGTCTATTTACAAAGTATTGCCAGTTGTTTGGCACAACATAAACAAGCCTTAGTCTTAGTACCAGAAATTGGCTTAACGCCGCAAACGGTGGCACGTTTTAGAGCGCGTTTTGCAGTTGAAATTGTCATGCTTCATTCTGGTTTGCGTGATAGAGAACGCTTACGCGCATGGCGACGTGCCTATTTAGGCCATGCGGCGATTATTATTGGCACACGCTCTACCCTGTTTACACCATTACCGCATTTAGGCTTGGTGATTGTGGACGAAGAGCATGATTTATCGTTTAAACAACAAGAAGGTTTTAGATATAACGCCCGTGATTTGGCGGTATTACGCGCTCAATTAGCCCACTGTCCTGTGGTTTTAGGCTCGGCAACCCCCAGTTTAGAAAGTTTGGCCAATGCCAAAGCAGGCCGTTATGAGCATTTATGGCTGAAAGAACGCGCAGCAACTATCACACCGCCGACCATTAAACTGATTGATTTACGCGGCCAAAAATTACAGGCTGGCCTGACTCATACTTTAAAAGAAGCCATTGCCACTCGCCTCAAAAAAGATGAACAAGTGATTATCTTTTTAAATCGGCGCGGCTTTGCACCCGTTTTGTTGTGTCACGATTGCGGCTGGCAAGCTAAATGTCCGCGTTGTGATGCCAAAATCACCTTACACCGCAACCCCTTACGTTTGCATTGTCATCATTGTGGCTTTAGTCAACAGCCCCCTAGCCACTGTCCTGAATGTCAAAGTAAAGAGTTACGCGCTATTGGTGCAGGCACAGTACGGGTTGAAGAAGCCTTACAAGAATTATTTCCCAAAGTGCCTGTACATCGCATCGACCGTGACAGCACCCGTAAAAAAGACAGTTGGCATCATTTATATGCCGATATTGAAAGCAATAAAGCAGCGATTTTGGTAGGAACACAAATGCTGGCCAAAGGTCATCATTTTCCTAATGTTACTTTAGTTGCCTTGTTAGAAGCAGACAGTGGCTTGTTGGGCGCAGATTTTAGAGCCAGCGAACGGGTTGCACAATTAATTACCCAAGTCTCAGGCAGAGCAGGTCGCGCTCATAAAGCAGGCTTAGTGTTGTTGCAGAGTCATCAACCCGAACATCCGTTATTACAACAATTATTAAAAACAGGTTATCAAGGTTTTGCTGAGTTGGCTTTGCCCGAACGCCAAGCGATTGGCTTACCGCCCTATGGCTATTTAGCGTTATTACGCGCCGAGGCCAATTATCCAGAAACGGCATTCGCTTTTTTGACCGAAGCCATGAGTCACGGCCAAGTATTAGCCGATGCGCCCGAGTTTTGGGGGCCTATTCCTGCACCTATGGAAAAAAAGGCAGGGATTTTTAGAGCGCATTTATTGGTAAAACATCATCAAAGAGCGGCATTACAGCGTTTTTTAACACTGTGGCTCAACAAGGTAAATGAGTTAAATGATGCCAAAAAAGTCCGTTGGGCAATTGATGTTGACCCTCAAGAATTGGCTTAATGTCGCTCATGTTCACTGTGCCTATTCACGACCATTAGGCATAAAATCTTTAGGAAAAGCACTAAATGCTTGCATAATTTGCGTTAAAGGCTCTCCTTGCCAACCATTTGTCAACTTATCAAATAAACCAATTGGCCAGCCAAACTCATCACAAGCAATAGGCAGCACATTGACATCTGCCTCATCTAAAGGCAATAAAATCACCTCAACACGTTTATGCTGCATATGATTAGGAATACTTAATACTGAAGGCATATTTTCAAAAATTTGACGAATTGCACTCATAATTACATCACCTTTGTATCAAACAACTGACCAACCTAAAGTTCATAAAAAATGAAAGCTCATTACCTCATCAATATCTTGTATAGATAATTTTGGCAACACTAACATAGCTTGGTCACATTGCAATAAACACTCCCAATCCCATTTATTTTCAAACCGTTCAATTAATTCTAGCGACCATGGCAAGGCTTCATTCTTTGATAACATTCTCCAATCCCATTTATCTTCAAAACACTCAATTAACTCTATCGACCATGGTAAGGATCTACTCAATGATAAGTCTCCCCAATTCCATTTATCACCATATCGCTCAACCAATTCTATCGACCACGGCAAGGATTGATTCTGTGATAACCGATACCAATTCCACTTATCTTTAAATCCTTCAATTAACTCTAATGACCATGCTAAAGCTTCATTACATGATAACCGCCACCACTCCCACTTACCTTTAAATCGTTCAATTAACTCTAACGACCATGGTATGGATTTATTATTTGATAATCCTCTACTATCAGTAGAAAAACCATCGTATCCCCAATGCCACTTATCTTCAAACCGTTCAATTAAATCTAATGACCATGGCAAGGCTTCATTACATGATAAACCACACTCCCCCCACTCCCACTTACTTTCAAACCTTTCAATTAACTCTAATGACCATACTAAGGCTTCATTACATGATAAACCATTCCACTTCCACTCATTTTCAAACCGTTCAATTAACTCTAACGACCATGGCAAGGCTTCATTCCTTGATAATCCATACCACTCCCACTTATCCTCAAACCGTTCAATTAACTCTAATGACCATGGTAAGGCTTCATTTCCTGATAACCCATACCATTCCCACTTATCTTCAAACCGTTCAATTAATTCTAGCGACCATGGCAAGAATTTATGCCTTGATAACCCATACCACTTCCACTTATCTTTAAATCGTTCAATTAACTCTAACGACCATGGTAAGGCTTCATTTCCTGATAACTCATACCACTCCCACTTATCTTTAAACCGTTCAATTAACTCTAGCGACCATGGCAAGGCTTCATTCCATGATAGCCCGCACTCCTCCCCCCACTTCCACTTATCTTTAAATCGTTCAATTAACTCTAACGACCATGGCAAGGATTTATTATCTGATAATCTCTCCCAATCCCATTTATCCTCATATCGTTCAATCAACCCTATCGACCATGATAAGGATTTATTCATAGATAAATAGCCTTTTTCTGAGTTTGGTAGACTTGGTATATAAGTGCCTTCCTCAACTTCAATCCAATCCCAACAATCCTCAAATCGCTCAAGCAACGCCTCATCTAAACAAGCATTTTTTGATAAGAAAAACACAGCTTCTTGCTTATCTATTCCCTTTAATAGCTCGACCAATTTCTTTCTTTCAATATCCTGTGAGTCATCTAAGTCCTGTTGTATGCCGTGTACTAACCTATTGTTTTCAGACATTATTTGAATCCACCTTTGTATTTTTTATCATCTAAAATAATCAAACCACCTCTGTCTCAAACACTTGCCCCACCACCGACAACAGTAATTTATCACCTCGTTGCAGCGCGGCTACGCCTTCGGGTGTGCCAGTCAACACAATATCACCTGCTTGCAACGTAAAAATTTGACTAATATATGCAATCAACTCATAAACAGGCGTAATCATATCGTGAGTAAAACCGTGCTGACGTGGCTCACCATTGACCATCAAACTAAACTCGGTGTGTTTTATGTCTGCGATAAGTTCTGGTTTGATAAATTGAGATAATGGGCAAGCACCATCAAAAGCCTTAGCCACCTCCCACGGATAACCTTGTTTTTTTAGCTGATTTTGCAAATCACGCAAGGTTAAGTCCAAAGCCAAGCCATAACCCGCAATGGCATCGGCGACATTATCAACATCAACATTACTCAGCGTTTTGCCAATTAACACCGCAATTTCGGTTTCGTAATGACAAGAGCCTCTATCATTAGGAATGGTAAAACAGGGTGATAATGGCACAATCGCGGTACTAGGTTTTAAAAACAAAATCGGTGTTTCGGGGACAGCGTTACCCAACTCTTTAGCATGAGCCGCATAATTACGCCCAACACACACCGCTTTACCAACAGGTAAATCTATTGCCGAACCATCTAACCATTGATGTTGATAACGCATTTATTTCAATGCCTCGTGAATTAAAAACAGACGGTCTTCGCCAAAATACATTTCATCACCCACAAAAAAAGTGGGTGCGCCAAATGCACCACGCGCCACAGCTTCTTCGGTATTGGCTTTTAAGCTATTTTTTACGCTGTCTTCTTGAGTTTTAGCGACCAACTCTGCGCCCACTAACTCGGTTAACAACTCAAGATTGGTCACGTCTTGGCCTTGTCCCCAATAGGCATCATACAACTTTAAGGTTAAAGCCTTGCACTCTGCCTCACTTGCGGCACATAACACACGCTGTACAGTGACGGTGTTAGCAGGAAAGTTAGCAGGCATTTTTAGCGGAATTTGGTGATAACGGGATAATCTTTGTAAGTCTTTGAACATATAGGGTGCTTTAGCCGCTACCGTAAACGCGGGGCCAGAATTGCCTGTTGCTTTAAAAATGCCGCCTAATAAAACAGGCTTCCAAACCACTTCGGCTTTGCCTTCAAACTGAGCCAATTGTGTGGCGGCAATATAGCTATAGGGGCTAACAATATCGTAAAAGAATTCTATTTTTTTCATGGTGTTCTCTCTTTGTTTTTCGTTTATATCTGTTCCCTCTCCTAATTTAGGAGAGGGCTAGGGTGAGGTTTACCCCCTCCCAACCTCCCCCTACATTAGGGAGAGGAGTTTATTTCACATCAAAAATCTTACCGCGATTAATAATGTTATTAGGGTCAAAAGCCAATTTAATCGCTTGTAAATAGGCAATTTCTTCGGGGCTACGGCTATAGTCCAAATACGGTTTTTTGGTCATGCCCACGCCATGCTCTGCCGAAATTGAACCATTGTACTTTTGCACGGTTTCAAACACTTTTTTATTAACCACTTGGCACTTAGCAAAAAACTCATCTTTGCTTAAATTAGCAGGTTTTAAGATATTTAAGTGCAAATTACCATCACCAATATGACCAAACCAAACAATATCAAAATCTGGATAGTTTGCAGTAACAATCGCATCAATATCAGCAATAAAAGCAGGAACGTGAGTAATCAATACCGAAATATCGTTTTTGTACGGTGTATATTTGGCAATGGTTTCAGAAATATCTTCACGCAAACGCCATAAGTTTTGAGCTTGGGTTTCATTTTGGCTCATCACGCCGTTAAGCACCCAACCCTCTTCCATACATTGCTCAAACACTTCCATCGCTTGTTCTTCAATAGCAGGCGATAAGGCTTCAAATTCTAACAAAGCATAAAATGGCGTTGGCTCAGGAAAGGCTCGCTGCACATCACCACTCGCGGTCACACATTGCACCGCTAAATCGGAGAAAAACTCAAACGCGGTTAAATCTAACTTAGCCTGAAACGCCGACAATACTTTCATTACCGAATCAAAATCGGGTGTACCCAAGACCAACACGCGCAAGTCTCGCGGTTTACGCTCAAGTTTAATTTCCGCTTCGGTGACAAAACCTAAAGTACCTTCTGCACCAATAAACAAATGCCGTAAATCATAACCTGTCGCGTTTTTCATCATGCCTTTATTAAGGTGCAAAATATCGCCTTTACCAGTGACCACCGTTAAACCCAGCACCCAAGCGCGAGTCATGCCGTATTTAATAACTTTAATACCGCCTGCGTTAGTACCGATATTGCCGCCAATTTGGCTCGAACCTGCCGAGGCAAAGTCAACGGGATAATATAAGTTTTGTTCATCGGCAAATTGTTGCAGTTGCTCTGTGACTACGCCCGCTTGGACTTTGACCATACGGTCAGCAGGGTAAAACTGGACTATTTTGTTCATACGGTCAAAGCTAATCACCACTTCGCCATTAGCCGCCACTGCCCCTGCGGATAAACCTGTGCGACCACCTGACGGCACTAAGACAATATTTTCTTGGTTAGCCAATTTGACAATCGCTTGCACTTCTTCAGTGGTTGCAGGAAAAACAATCGCACTAGCGGCTGGCGTATAGTGTTTTGTCCAATCACAGCCCCATGTTTTTAGGCTATCAGCATCGGTTTTAACGCGAGTTTCGCCAACAATGGCTTGGAGTTGGGTAATAATGGTGGGGTTTAGCATCAAGGTATTCCTGCAACACAAAAAAACGAATTTTTAGCAACTACTCTTTGAACATTGCTCATTGGAGATACAGCACCTGCTTATGCTATCATACCGCGCTTATTAGACCTATGTTCACAAACAGCTTGTCTACCCCCATTTTTTACGGCCTTCAGGAATTGTCATGAGCCAATTATCTTTAGATAAAGCCAAAATTCGCTTTTTGTTGTTAGAAGGTGTTCACAAAAACGCCCTCGATGTACTCAGCAACAACGGTTACACCAATATTGAATACTTACGCGGCGCATTGGATGAAGAGGCGTTAATCGAAAAAATTAAAGATGCTCACTTTGTTGGCATTCGTTCGCGTACTCAAATTACCGAAAACGTGTTAGCCGCCGCCAATAAATTGATTGCGATTGGTTGTTTTTGCATTGGGACGAATCAAGTTAATTTACGCGCTGCGATGAATAAAGGCATTCCTGTCTTTAACGCACCTTATTCCAATACCCGTTCGGTTGCCGAATTGGTATTAGCCGAAGCGATTTTATTGTTACGCGGCATTCCCGAAAAAACGCCCTCGTGCATCGTGGTGGTTGGTCAAAATCTGCCGAAGGTTCGTTTGAAACTCGCGGTAAAGTATTGGGTATTGTCGGTTACGGTAGCATTGGTACTCAACTGTCGGTATTGGCCGAATCGTTGGGTATGCAAGTGATTTATTTTGACGTGGTCACTAAATTGCCTTTAGGTAATGCGCGTCAAGTGGCCTCGATGGATGAATTATTAGCCCAGTCTGATGTGGTGTCTTTACACGTTCCCGAGTTGCCTTCTACCAAAAACATGATGGGTAGCGAGCAGTTTGCCAAAATGAAAGCGGGCAGTATTTTTATCAATGCGGCGCGTGGTACTTGCGTAGATATTGATGCTTTATCTGCGGCTTTAGAAAGCAAACACATTGGCGGCGCGGCGATTGACGTGTTTCCTAAAGAGCCAAAAGCCAATGATGAAGAGTTTTTATCGCCCTTGCGTAAATTTGACAATGTCATTTTAACGCCGCACATTGGCGGCTCTACCTTAGAAGCTCAGGCTAATATTGGTTTAGAAGTGGCCGAGAAATTTGCCCGTTACTCTGATACAGGTACAACGTTATCCGCCGTGAACTTTCCCGAAGTAGCGATTCCTTTACAAGCAGGCAAACATCGTTTGTTGCATATTCACAACAACGTACCCGGTGTATTGTCAGCGATTAACCGTGTTTTTGCCGAAAATAACATTAACATTTCTGCTCAAAGTTTAATGACTAATGAGGCGATTGGTTATTTGGTGATGGATGTGGATGCGGATTGCTCAACCGTTGCATTGAAAAAACTGCAAGAAATTGAGGGTACGATTCGTACGAGAGTGTTGTACTAATCAAAACTTAACAACAAACTGCGCATCAGCGTAGTTTGTTGTTTTTATCAGTCTCGCCGTAAAACCCCTTGCTTCACTTTAGCTAGGGCAGGATGTCAACTCACCAAGGGCTATCACGGATATGATGTTTATTGTTCGTATATTTTTGTGCTTTTTAATTTTCGGTCAAACCGTTGCTTACAGTGCCAATAATGTTCAGCCTGAATACCTTCTAGCTCGTACTCCAACTTGGGTAAAAGCTATTGTTTATGACTCATCGACCCAACATATACATCAACAAGCAATTAATTATATCCTCATGGATGACCAAATAAATACCTTAAACGGTCTAGAGCAATACCGCCATCGTGTTATTTCTCCATTAACTACCATCGGACTTGAGCAAGTTTCCGAACTAAAGCTCCGTTTTAACCCTGCTTTTGAGCAGCTTACTATTCATCAGATTTTAATTAAACGAAATAGCCAAATACGCGATGTGACCAATAGCGCAAAAATACGTATTATTCATCGTGAAGAGCAATTACATGAGGGGATTCATGATGGCCAAGCAACAGCGATTGTGATACTAAATGATGTACGAGTTGGCGACATAATTGATTATAGTTACTCAGTAACTGGCAGTAATCCTATCTTTAGCAATAAACGCTTCGGTTATTTGCCTATCGACATGCCTTTGGATGTTGCCACCTTATCAATCAGGCTATTAGTGCCTGCTCAACAACAAACGCAAGTAAAAATTTTCAACAATAACAGTGTAACTATAAATAAAACATCAAGTGCAAACATTGACGAATATAGTCTCTATAGACAAAACGTAAGTGCCATTACTCCAGAGGAAGCCACACCAGCATGGTACGCTCATTACGGCTGGTTTGAATACTCACAATATCACTCATGGGCGGATGTTAATGAATGGGCTCAGGGTCTTTATAACATACCTATTAAATCTACTGCTATTTTTGAATCAACTTATCAACAATTAGTACAAAAAAGCAAAAACAAAGATGACTTTATTACTAATGCCTTATTTTTTGTTCAAAATGATATCCGTTATCTGGGTTTAGAGTTTGGGGAAAACTCCCATAAACCTCACACACCTACAGATGTTCTCAAAGATCGTTACGGTGATTGCAAAGATAAAGCATTATTGCTGAGTCAATTACTACAGCGTCATGGTATTACTGCACTACCCGCATTAGTTTCCACTCAGTTCCAAAAAGGCATCGTAAACGAATTACCTAGTCCCGGTGTATTCAATCACGCCGTTACTTATGTTCAATATAATAACAAAGCTTATTGGTTAGATGGCACACGCCGCTACCAAGCAGGTTCATTAGATACATTAGGCATACAAGACTTTGGCGTTGCTTTAGTGATTGGGCATCATGATAAAAACCTCATCACAATGTATGAGCATCAACCTAGTAAAATCTATATGGAGATTGAAGAGCATATATATGCAAAAGATTTTAACGGTACTGTTGATTATCAAATAACCAGTATTTTACACGGTAACGCGGCTGAGTCTCAACGCGAATATTTTGCTAATACGTCACCCACAACCATTCATCAAGCATATGCAAATTTTTATAGCAAATTCCACGAAGAGCTAAGCATTGTCAAACCTTTAGAGTACGAAAATGACCCTATAAATAATCGCTTTATTATTAAAGAGTATTATCAATTACATGGTTTTTGGGGCAATGAACACTATAATCAAAACCCAATCCTTAAAGCCCCTATTACTTTAAAAGCTTTTACAGATCAAATTTATATTCCACAATCCATATCACGTAAATCTCCTCTTGCATTAGCATCACCTAAAACTATTAGCAGTCGTATTTATCTACACTTTCCCACAGACGTTAAACTTGATTTGGATGACAAGGTCTTATCAATAGAAAATTCGGCAGTAAAATTTAACACATTGGATAGATATTATAATAAAACTTACTACAATCACTCTGAATTAACCATCAAACAAAATCATATTGATACTGAAAAATTTAAAGCGTTTAGTAAAGATATCAGAGAAGTAAATAAGCTATTAGATTATAGTATATATATATCAAGCCCAGACACTAATGGCTATAAAGAAATTCTTACTTTAAAACAAAAATTTCAAGATAGTAACTAATCATGATAAAGCCTATACTATTACTCGTATCTATTATTTTTTCAAAAGCATATGCCGCTCCCTTATCTAATGAGAGCAACTTCAAAACTTACGGTTTGCATGACTTTTGTTTAGATATTACCCAAGAAGTCAACAACAAAAACTTTGATTTTCTTTTATCCCACATAGACTTTAACGGCCTCGAACACTCATTCACCAGTAACACGAGTTTTACTCTTCATGAGGCAATGCAAACTCCAAACATCGATAAAAATGACAATCCAATTCTCGGACTAAATGATTTGGAGCAAAGGCTTAATAACATTAACCAACATATTCAATCAAACGATGAAAAGATAAAACGTGACTCTCAGACAACCAATCATACTCAAGATTTAGTAGGCTATAAATTCGATTTTATACATTTACTCAGCAAACAGATCAAAGAACAATTAGCTATAAACCTCGCCCATTTTTCGCCAAACTGGCGTAACACTCGATTCTCACCCATCAATCAAAATAGTGCATACTGTGCCATAATTGGAGATCCTTTAACCTCCAAAGACTCTTATGCTTATGCCATATTATTGACTCTTGAGAATAAAGATAATCACTTTAAAGTTAGCGATTTTAAAGATTCTAATCTTTTTATTTCGTATAAAGAAATATATCAACATCATTTAGCTGAGATTTTTGAGCTATCACTATCTGAAAAAACAAATTCAAATAACTACCAAAACAGTCCTATTTATCAATACATATATGCTGTCAAACAGCAAAATACCCCATATAGCATTTCATCATATCAAAAGCTTAATCTGGAGCAGCAAAAAAATCCTGTATTGCTACAAATGCTCCTAAATACTCTTCAGACTCAAACTCAACATAATCAAAATGAACTTGATATAGTTATAAATGCCATAGATAACCAAACTCCGTCTTATGTTTTATTAAATATACAAATCGATAAAATGCAAGTTGAACAGGCACATCGTACTCTGAAAAACTTAGAGCAGGCTTTTGGTTATCATCCAAGTCAAGACTTTTATGGCTTTTTGATAGATGGTCTAGCCAACAGCAATAAGGTAAAACTAGACCGTTTATTATCTTCGCTCGATATTGATGATGGCTATCAACTCACATATTGGATATTATTGAAAGAACTAACCCTTCGCGAAAAATTTGACAATGCCGTTGTTGTCTTAGATATATTAAAGAAACGCTTTAGTATTAATTTTAATACATCAGAATTTTTAACCGACAAAGACTATAAAAAACTCATAAAATCAAAAGCCTATACTGACTGGGCATCTAGAAATTATTAAGGTCTGATTCTATTTTTAGCATCTTTCGTATAAACGCCCACAAATCTGCCACAAAAAATTATACCCTGCCATTTGATGCGCTTTTTGTTATCAGTTAAGCTCAGACGATACTTTAATTATCTGCTGATTATGCTTTTACGCTACCTGACGTTATTGACATTATTAGGACTACTCACAGGCTGTAGCACCAGCAGTGTGTTTATGCCCTACCCTGCCCGTGCTTTAAGTTATCAACAAGCACTCGCAACAGGTACGATACAACCCGCTTTAGAAGCCAATAAAAAACTCTTAAACCGTAAAGACGCGCTCTTAGCCTTGTTAGAACAAGGTCGAATGCAACAACTCGCAGGTGATTACACTGCCAGTAACAAAGTTTTACACTGGCTTTAGCAAAATTAGATGCTATAGACCAACGCGCCACTATTTCGCTCAGTCATACCGCCAGTCAAGGCACTGCATTGGTATCTAATGACAATACAATTCCGTATCAAAGCCATGATTATGAAAGAATTTTTGTACATCAATTTCAGGCACTTAATTATATTGCTTTAGGCGATAAAGAATCGGCATTAGTCGAAATGCGCCGCGCACAATTTTTTCAGGACAAAAACCCCGAAAACATCAACGACACAAGCAGCCAAGCTTTATCCGATAACGCGCTCAATGAATATCAAAATCGTTTTTCTGCCACCAATGATTTAGCACAACGGGTCAAGTCGAGTCGGCAAAATGCCTATGTTTTATATTTAGCGGGGGTGTTATATGAATCCAAAAAACAATTTGATGATGCTTATATTGATTACAAACGCGCCCTAAGCATTGCCCCTGATAATCGTTTTTTACAAGAAGATGTGGCACGTTTAGCCAAGCAACTGAATCGTGTCGAAGACTTAAAAAATCTTAGTAAAATCAAGTTTACCAGCCCAAAAGCCAACGAAGGCACTGTGGTTGTATTGTATGAAGAAGGATTTGTACCTGCCAAAAAAGAATTATTTTTACCTTTTCCTTGGCCTGAAACATGGTACACCGTCGCTTTTCCTTATTATGGTGATGCGTGGCAAAGCCCTATTGCACTTAACATTAACGCCATCAACAGCCAAGTCATCACTGATACACAGGCTTTAGCCGCG
>Ga0114982_1001042_pt1 | contig 14284 bp, 12 predicted proteins | sample Shrwel_input2_FT_FD_87183 | JGI IMG/M metagenome (GOLD analysis project Ga0114982, IMG submission 87183) | Subsurface microbial communities from deep shales in Ohio, USA - Utica-3 well 1 S input2 FT | ecosystem: Environmental > Aquatic > Deep subsurface > Shale gas/oil reservoir > Produced... | reverse complement strand
TAAAACAGCCAGTGCATGCGGGTAAAAACGTTTGAAATTATTCATAAAAAAGGGCCTTCAAATAAGGCGTGAAGATACTATTTTTTTTAGTATTCAGTGTTTAGTGTTCAGATTTTAGTGTTCCGTTGAGATAAAACAACTCAACAGTGCCAACTACAAACTAGCTACTAGTCTTTCACTTCTTCATACTCAACATAATCGCCAATTTGTTTGGTTGGCTTTTTAAAATCACGAACCGGTTTTTCTTGTGGCTGAGGCTCGTTATTGTAGGATTGATTGAAATTGCCTTGTTGGTACTGTCTATTAAAGTTGTCTTGCGCTTTGTTCATTACTTTACGCATTAAAATAGGCATAAAAATACGCGCCATAATTTTAACGAAATAGTAAAACCCAATCATGTATATGATGGTTTTAAAAAAACCACTAAAAGATGCTTCCTGCATGATATTTTTTTTTCAAAATTAAACATTATTGCGGATTGAAATCTTAAAATAATAATAAAATATACTACATTTGATTTTCACAAATCAATCGGAATGAAACTACTTAAATCATTATTTTTTATCGGAATACTAGGATTTTCAGCATCCAATTACGCGCAATTTACCGATCAAATTAATTCGAACCGTCCGGGAAATTCTGCGGGGGCCTTTTCTGTTGGAAAAAAAGTATTCCAATTGGAAGGTGGTTTGAATTACATTAATGAATCGCACAGTATTGTCGATTATGATGCGAGTGGATTTGGATTAGATTTTGCGGCTCGTTACGGTGTTTGGAAAGAGCAATTGGAAGTCAGTTTAGATGCTCAATTTCAAATGGATAAATATTCTTCAGGATCATTTGAAAACAACCGAAGCGGTTTGCGACAAACCACTTTAGGTGCCAAATATTTAGTTTACGATCCGTTTAAAAAGGGAGAAGAAAAACCCAACATCTACAGCTGGAAAGCCAATCACCGAATCAAGTGGAAACAATTTATCCCTGCTGTAGCGGTATATGTGGGCGCCAATTACACGATGGAAAACGATTTCAGCATTCCGGGCGAATCTGTATTGAGTCCGAAAGCAGCGGTTATCGCTCAAAATCACTTTGGAAGCAAATGGGTTTTAGTTACCAATTTAATTGCCGATAAAATTGGCTCCATAACTTCTAATTACAGTTACATTTTGACTTTAACGTATGGAATTAACGAAAAATGGTCGGCAATGATCGAGAACAGAGGCATAAAAGGCGATTATTATTCGGATGGTATTTTTACTTTGGGTGCTACACATTTGTTAAAAGATAACCTGCAAGTAGATGTCTCGATTAACAAAAGCATCAAAGACACGCCTTCTATCATTTATGGCGGCGTAGGTTGTTCGTGGCGTTTTGACAAAAAACACAAGGATCCACAAATAAAAGACGGCAAAGAAGTAAAAGAAGAGAAAAAAACCAAATCGAAAAACGGTCAGTTATCAGAAGAAGATTTGCAAAAGGCTGCCGAAAAAGCTGAAAAAAAGAAAAAGAAAAACAAAGATTCTGATATTGAAGAAACTGACAAACCAGCCGAAGATAAGAAAAAGCGTTTGGATGATTTTGAAGAAGGAAAAGAAAATTAATCATGATTACAATTGTTGAAGCCAATACCAAGGCGCTTTTAAAAGAATATGTAAAGTTTCCTTTTAAACTTTATAAAAACCACAAATATTGGGTTCCACCACTGATTAGTGACGAACTGGCCACTTTTGACAAAAAGGAAAATCCAGCGTTTTCAAGTGCAGAGGCTTATTTTTATTTGGCTTACCAAAACAATGAAATTGTAGGACGTATTGCCGCTATCATCAATTGGGATGAAGTCAATTTGCAACACAAAAAGAAAGTGCGTTTTGGCTGGTGGGATGTCATAGACGATATTGAAGTAACCAAAGCTCTACTGGAAAAAGTATACGAATTGGGGCACCAAAATAATTTAGAATACGTAGAAGGCCCAATGGGATTCTCCAACCTGGATAAAGTAGGAGTCGTTACAGAAGGCTTTGACGAAATGGGCTCTATGATTACTTGGTATAATTATCCGTATTATAAAGACCATTTAGAACAATTGGGTTATGCAAAAGAAAAAGAATACCTAGAGAATAAATTCCCTTTTGAAAACGTAAAACCCGAGTTCTTTTTTAAAGCCCAAGAGCTTATTAAAAAACGCTATGATCTTCGTCCTATAAATTTCACCAAAACAAAAGACATCATGCCTTATGTAGATGAAATGTTCGATTTGTTTAACAGTTCATATGCCAGTTTATCCTCTTTTGTGGCGATTACCGATGTGCAAAAAGAATACTTCAAGAAAAAATACATCGGCTTTATCAATCCCGAATACATCAAATTTGTGGTCGATAAAAATGATAAAATTGTTGCTTTTAGTATTGTGATGCCAAGTTTTGGAGAAGCACTGCAAAAAGCAAAAGGCAGCTTGTTTCCTTTTGGATTTTACCATTTGTTGAAAGCCAAAAAACAAAGCAAAGAAGTGCTTTTCTATTTAATTGGAGTCGATCCGCATTACCAAAGCAAAGGAGTTACCGCCATCATCTTTAACGAATGCTATAACAGTTTTACCGAATTAGGCATCAAAGATTGTGTTAGAACTCCAGAACTAGAAGACAACATTGCGATTCACAATTTGTGGAAACATTTTGATCCGGTTATTTTTAGGAGAAGAAGGACGTATAGGAAAGATTTATAAAATACACCCAACAAAAAACCATCAGCATAAACTGATGGTTTTTTTATTTTAAAGTGATTGCTATTACTTAAGAAACATTTTCCACATTCGCTTCGGCCAATGCTTTGTAGGTTCCGTTTACTAATTTCTCACGAATGGCTTCAAAGGCAGCTAAGGTATCATTAATATCCTGAATAGTATGCGAAGCGGTAGGAATCATTCTTAACAAGATTATTCCTTTTGGAATTACCGGATACACTACAATCGATAAGAAAATACCATAGTTTTCACGCAAATCGTTTACCATAACCATCGCTTCCGGAATAGAGCCTTCTAAATATACCGGAGTAATACACGTATTAGTGTCTCCAATATTAAAGCCTTTTTCCTTCAAACCGTTTTGTAAGGCATTTACATTTACCCACAATTTATCTTTGATTTCTGATGATTGTCTTAATAATTCCAGACGCTTTAACGAACCAATGGTTTGAATCATTGGCAACGCTTTGGCAAACATTTGAGAACGCAAATTGTATTTCAAATAATCGATGATATCCTGATCGGCTGCTACAAAAGCTCCAATGTTCGCCATCGATTTTGCGAAAGTCGAGAAATAAACATCAATTCCGTCCTGACAACCTTGCTCCTCACCTGCTCCGGCACCGGTTTTACCCAAAGTACCAAATCCGTGTGCATCGTCTACCAACAAACGGAAATTGTATTTCTTTTTAAATTCAACAATTTCTTTCAGCTTACCTTGTTGACCACGCATTCCGAAAACGCCTTCCGTAATGAATAAAATTCCTCCACCTGTTTCTTTTGCCATTTTAGTAGCACGCTGAAGGTTTTTTTCCATACTTTCCAAATCGTTATGCTTGTAAGTAAAACGTTTCCCCATGTGCAAACGAACTCCGTCGATAATACAAGCATGAGAATCTACATCGTACACAATAATGTCATTTTTAGTCACCAAAGCATCAATAATTGACACCATTCCTTGGTAACCAAAATTCAACAAATAAGCCGCAGGTTTCATTACGAATTCTGCCAACTCTTTTTCTAATTGTTCGTGATAATTGGTATGTCCTGACATCATACGAGCACCCATTGGGTAAGCTGCTCCGTATTGAATCGCTGCATCCGTGTCAGCTTTACGCACTTCTGGATGATTAGCCAAACCTAAATAGTCATTAATAGACCAGTTTAATATTTCTTTTCCGTGAAATTTCATTCTTGGTCCTAACTCTCCTTCTAACTTAGGAAACACATAATAACCTTCTGCTTGTGAAGCCCATTTCCCTAGAGGACCTTTATTGTTTTGAATTCTTTCGAATAAATCTTTTACCATTTTAAAATTGATTTTAAAGCCTCGCAAAAATATAAATAAATATAGATTAACTGTCATTATTTTAGAGATATATTTTAAAAAAAGACTATTTTAGTTACTTATAAAACACAACTATGTCGAACACTCTTTTGAAAGAACTTCCGGAACTGGTAACTAAAAAAGTGATCACCGAAGAAGTAGCTCAAAACATCCAAAATTACTATCAGAAAAATCCAGAAGAAAACACCAACCGACTCTTTACCATCTTCGGAATTATAGGCGCTTTATTGGGCGGATTGGGCGTTATTTTGATTCTGGCTCACAATTGGGATGATTTTTCGGTTTTCACCAAAACTATTTTATCGTTTCTGCCTTTGCTTTTGGGACAATTATCCTGTTTTTATGCCTTATATCAAAAATCAGAATCCGTTGCTTGGCGGGAAAGCAGTGCTACTTTTTTACTCTTTGCCATTGCGGCGTCCATTTCATTAATTGCTCAGGTTTATAACATCAACGGCGACTTCCCGAAATTTTTACTGACTTGGATTTTGCTTTCGCTACCGCTAGTTTACATCCTGCGTTCGTCCTTCGTATCCTTATTATGTATCGCAGGAATCACATGGTATTGCAATACAACCAATTACAATTACCCCAGAACTCAAAACTTTTACTGTTGGTTGCTTTTATTGGCATTAATTCCGCATTATTATTCGTTACTTAAAGAAGTGCCTAAATCAAATTTTACCCGGTTTCATCATTGGTTTTTGGGCATTGCGATTTTGATTTGCTTTCCAAGCATTACGGAGAAATCTTCTAGTTTATTGATTGTCGGATTTGCTTCGGTATTGGCCGTTTTTTATTATATCGGCAAGCTACCATTCTTTTTGAATCTGAATCAAAACCGAAATGCTTATTGGCTTATCGGAAAAGTAGGCACTTTATTACTACTATTCATTTTCAGCTTTAAAGCTCCTTGGACCGAAATTCAGCAAAAAGTAACCGAATACTCTTCTCTTGAATCGACTGTATATTTTCTTTTATTTTTAACTGCAGTTTTTTTATTAGTCAAACAAATTCAAAAAACAACGTTACTCAAAATGAATCCGATTGGTTTTGGATTCCTATTATTTGGTCTTTTATACTTCATTAGTGCCAAAACAGAAGCGGGTTTATTGGTAACACTCATCAACCTGTTTGTTTTATTAGTGGGTGTTTATGAAATCAGAAAAGGATCAGAAACCAACAGTTTGTACAAATTAAACTTCGGATTAGTTTGTATCGCAATCCTTGTGATTTGCCGGTTTTTTGACACCGAAATGAGTTTTATTATTAGAGGATTGCTGTTTATCGGTATCGGACTCGGATTCTTTTTACTGAATTATTATTTACTTAAAAAGCGCAAACACAATGAAAAATAGAAACGTATTCATCATCGCTTTTTTAGTGTTGGCTTTAGCCCAATTGATGGTTCCTTCGCAAATGATTTTTCACAATAATGATATTCTTTCTACAGGGAAAATCTACAAATTTAAAGCACAACCCATAGATCCTTATGATGCTTTCAGAGGAAAATACATATGGCTGAATTTCGACGAAAGTACAATTTACACCAAAGATTCAATTGCTGACAATAAGAAGTATGTGGCGGTTTTAGGAACCGACAATAATGGTTTTGCCAAAATTGCAAAGCTCAGACAAAAACCTATCCCACAGGAAGATTATATCAACTTAAAATCAACTTACAGTTATAGGGTTTCGGAAAAGGAGAAACGGTTTTATGTGAATATAAATTTCCCTTTTGACCGATTTTACATGAATGAATACAAAGCTCCAAAAGCAGAAGAAACCTACAATTCATCCGTTAGAGATTCTGCTAAAATTGTTTATGCACTTGTTGCTATAAAAAATGGAGAAGCTATCATTAAAGAGGTAATGATTGACGGCATTCCTATTAAGGATTATGTAAACAACAAAAAATAATTTTAAAATATAATTGAATTAGAACTCAAAACCCATTTTTTAAACTTACATTTGCACCGAATGACACAGCAATGTGGTTACACATTCACCATAAAAGTCGATCGCTCCAGGTCGGCTTTTATACTTTATAGACGTCATATTTTATGCCTATAAAAAAAGCTATACCCGGGTGGATATAGCTTTTTTGCTAAAATTTTAAAATAGGCAAAGTTAATCCCAAAAAAAACATTTACGTATCCAAATAAAGAAACATTACTCATATTTTCATTTTATTCTACTAGAGAATCTATCCAGTACGTAGGTCAGAATAGGTCAAAATGAAAACCTTTCTTTATAAACTAATTGTAAGCTATTATAAAATTTTAGTCTTTTAGTTTGTTTATTTAACAATAATAAGAACGTAGTACAAACATAGGAAGTCTATTTCTGTTACAGGTACGGTTTTTCCGTACATTTTGTTAAAGTTTGATTTTTGAAATTCTATTACCTTTGTAAGATACAATACAAATCACACCATCATGCAACTCGTTTTCGCTTCTAACAATCAGAATAAGATCAAAGAAATTCAGCAATTAGTACCGGCAACTATTCAAATTCTTAGTTTAGAAGACATTGGTTGTACAGTAGACATTCCAGAAACAGCTGATACGATTGAAGGCAATGCCATTTTAAAAGCTAATTATGTTACCGAAAAGTATGGCTATCCTTGTTTTGCAGATGATAGTGGTCTGGAAATAGATGCTTTAAATGGTGAACCAGGCGTTTTCTCCGCTCGTTATGCAGGTTCACAAAGAAACGATAACAACAATATGGATTTGGCATTGGAAAATTTAAAAGACAAATCGAATCGAAAAGCCAATTTCAAAACAGTTATCGCTTTAAATTTAAATGGAGAACAACATTTGTTCACCGGAATCATTAACGGAACCATTATTGAAGAAAAAAGAGGTACTAACGGTTTTGGTTACGATCCTATTTTCGTAGCCGAGGGTTATACCCAAACTTTTGCCGAACTTTCTATGGAAGAAAAATCGACAATTAGCCATCGCGGAAAAGCCGTAAAACAATTAGTGGAATTCCTACATAAATAATCAATTTCTCTCACGAATTTATGCAACCTGACGAAAAACCCTTTTCTGCTGCTTCTTTTCTCTTTTCTTCAAAGAGAATAACTACCTAAAAATCAATTATTTAATATAATTAGATTATTCCAAATATAAACACTACTTTTGCACCCAATTTAAAATATTTTATGAATAAATTTGAACAATTAGGTCTGAATGAATCGTTACTGCTGGCGATCAAGGATCTAGGATTTGAGAATCCGTCAGAAGTGCAAGAAAAAGCGATTCCAGTACTATTGGAACAAAACACAGACTTAGTCGCATTAGCACAAACAGGAACAGGGAAAACGGCAGCTTTTGGTTTTCCGCTAATTCAAAAAATTGATGCTGAAGACAGAAGTACCCAAGCGTTAATTTTATCCCCAACGCGTGAGCTATGCTTACAAATCACCAACGAGATTAAACAATACTCAAAGTACATAAAAGGGTTACATACCGTGGCAGTTTATGGTGGTGCAAGCATTACAGAACAAGCCCGAGAGATTAAAAGAGGTGCACAAATTATTGTAGCCACTCCAGGAAGAATGCAAGACATGATTAATCGTGGTCTTGTAAACATCAAAAACATCAACTTTTGTGTATTAGACGAAGCCGATGAGATGTTAAACATGGGCTTTTATGAAGACATCGTATCGATTTTATCCGATACTCCAGACGAAAAAAATACGTGGTTATTCTCGGCAACAATGCCAGCAGAAGTAGCACGTATTGCTAAAAAATTCATGCACGACCCTGCAGAAGTTACGGTAGGTTCTAAAAACTCAGGTTCAAAAACGGTTTCTCACGAATTTTACTTGGTAAATGCCCGTGACCGTTACGAAGCTTTGAAACGTTTAGCCGATGCAAACCCAGATATTTTCTCTGTAGTTTTTTGTCGTACCAAACGGGATACACAGGCCGTTGCTGAAAAATTAATCGAAGACGGATACAGTGCTGCCGCTTTACACGGTGACTTGTCTCAAGCACAACGTGATGGCGTAATGAAAGCATTCCGTGGTCGTCAAATTCAAATGTTGGTGGCTACAGACGTTGCCGCTCGTGGAATTGACGTTGACAATATCACACACGTAGTCAACTACCAATTGCCAGATGAAATCGAAACCTATAACCACCGTTCTGGCCGTACAGGTCGTGCAGGTCGTTTAGGAACTTCTATCGTAATTATCACCAAAAGTGAATTGCGTAAGATTAATGCTATCGAGAAAATCATCCAACAAAAATTTGAAGAGAAAACCATTCCTTCTGGAATCGAAATCTGCGAAATTCAATTATTACACTTAGCCAATAAAATTAAAGATACCGAAGTTGATCACGAAATCGACAGCTATCTTCCTGCTATTAACGAAGTGTTAGACGGATTGTCTAAAGAAGAGTTAATCAAAAAAATGGTTTCTGTTGAGTTTAATAGATTTATCAACTACTACAAAAAGAAACGTGATTTATCAGGGGAAAGAGGTAGTGACAGAGAAAGAAGTTCGGAACCAAGAGAAATTAGAGCTGGTGATCCAGTTCGTTATTTCGTAAACATTGGGGCTAGAGACGATTTCGATTGGATGCAATTGAAAGACTTCTTAAAAGAAACCTTAGACTTAGGTCGTGACGATGTATTCAAAGTAGATGTAAAAGAAGGTTTCTCTTTCTTTAATACTGACGGAGAACACACAGAAAAAGTAATGGAAGTATTAAACGGATTCGACCTTAACGGAAGACGTATTAATGTAGAAATTTCTAAAAATGATGGTGGAGGAAATTCTTCTCGTCGTGATCATAACGGACGTTCAGGTGGTGGAAGACGCGAAGGCGGATTCAGAAGTGAAAGAAGTTCTTCTCCTAGACAAGGTGGAGGTGCTTTTGGACCAAGATCTGAATCACGTGGTGAATCTCGTTCAAGCGACAGAGGTCCAAGACGCGAAGGTGGATTTACTAGAGGTTCAGCTCCAAGAGCAGAATCATCGGATAGAGCTCCTAGAAACGAAAGACGTTCAGACAGCGCTCCACGTCGTTCAGATTCTAGCGCGCCTAGAGAAAGAAGACCAAGAAGAAGCTAGTACTTATAAAGAAGTTAACACTTTTTGTTAATTTTCTTATAATTCTATACAAACTGTAAAATATCTCGTAACGAATAGTTACTTTAGCCTCACAAATTTGGCTATGAGATATTTTACAGTTTTCTTTTTATTCCTAATTACCCTGACTGGTTTTGCTCAGGAAACCACCGTACAAGGAACCATCATTAACGACAACACCTTACTTCCTATTTGGAATGTAAACATTGTAAATACCAATAAAGTTCGTGGTGCCATTTCAGATGCCAAAGGAAATTTTGAAATCAATGCCGAACTGAACGACATCTTACTTGTTTCTTGTTTGGGTTTTCAATCGATTGAAGTAAAAGTCACCAACGACTGGTTAAAAAACCGTACAACCCGCATTAAGTTAACCGAAAAAGCCTATGCGCTCGAAGAAATCGTTATTCCACCATATGAACTAACCGGTTATCTGGAAGTCGATTCTAAATTAATACCCGAAAGAGAAAACTACTGGTACTCTATTGCCGGTTTAACACAACGATATGAAGGTGGTGAAAATTCTCCTAATGCCTTCGGACGTGTTATGGGTTCTCTATTCAATCCTGCCGATGCTTTGTATAATTTCTTCGGGAAAAAACCAAAAGAACTTAAAAAATTACGCGAACTTAAAAATGATGAAAAGCTTCGCGGAATTCTTCAAAACCGTTACGACCGTCAAACTATTTACTTAATGTTGGGCATCAACGACAAAGAGTTAAACGAAATTTTAGAGCGCTGCAACTATTCGGAAGCTTTTATGAAAAGTGCCAATGATCTTCAAATTTTAGACGCTGTGAGTGGTTGTTACGAAGAATATAAAATTTTAAAGAAAAAATAGTATTCCATAGGTCTTACAATTTTTAACAACAAACTAGCAATACTTTTTCAACTTGCTAATACTTTTGATATTGTAATATCAAACACCTCTATTCCAAAAAAGCAACTTTTTTTCATGAGTGTGACTATAGTTACAGACATATAGATTTTAGCTATATAAATTTGCTTCATAATTTAAAATTCTAATTATGAAACAAATTAAAATAGGAATACTGCTACTTTCATTTTCATTGACCACTTATAGTCAGGATACTATTTCGATTTCCAAAAAAGATATCGTTGAAAAAGCAGTGGCTAACAATCTTCAACTAAAAATTACCGATAAGAACTTTCAATCGGCAAAAGCCGACTATACGCAATCTAAAGCTACATTTTTTCCTAACGTTGTCATTTCTCACACCGGAATTTCAACCACTAATCCTTTAATGGCCTTTGGTTCTAAATTGAATCAGGAAATTTTAACCGCTTCCGATTTCAATCCAGCGTTACTGAACGACCCTAAAACAACACAAAATTTCGCTACAAAATTCGAAATTCAGCAACCCTTAATTAATGTCGATGGCCTGTATGGAAGACAAGCTGCCAGAGCCAAAATGGAAGCATTCCAACTGCAAACAGAAAGAACTAAAGAATATTTAACGTTAGAAGTTTCTAAAGCCTACATGCAATTGCAATTGACCTATAAAGCGGTAAAAGTTTTAGAAAAAGCCAATGCAACATCACAAACCAACTTGAAAATGGTAGAAAACTATTTCAAACATGGCATGCTACAAAAAACCGATTTGCTAAACGTACAAATTCGTGTGAATGAAATCACGAATCAACTGCAATATGCAAAATCAAATGTGCAAAATGCATCGGATTATTTAGCCTTTTTATTAAACGAAGATATGAGTGGAAAAACGTACAAACCAGCAGAAGCCTTAGACCATTCAATCGTTATTGAAAGTATGAATACTACAATTTCTGATTCCAGAAAAGATATTCAAGCGATGCAAAAATCGTCTGAAGCCTACCAAAAAATGTTTCAATCGTCGAAATTCGGATTCTTACCTCGATTAAACGCTTTTGGAAGTTATGAATTATACGATACCACTATTTTCGGAACCTCAGCAAAAGGCTATGTAGTGGGAGCACAATTATCGTGGAATGTATTTGACGGCTTTAAAACCATCGGTAAAACTCAAAAAGCAAAAGCCGATTACGAAAAAGCAACTGTTGAAACCGAACAATACAAAAAACAAAGTCAGTTAGAATTAAACAAAACCAATCGTCAATTGGTAGATGCTGAGAACAAAGTGGATTTATCCCAATTAGCTTTCGAACAATCGCAAGAAGCCTTCAGAATTCGTCAAAACAGATTCACACAAGGATTAGAAAAAACAACCGATTTACTAATGGCGGAAACGCAAATGGCACAAAAAGAATTAGAGCATTTGCAAGCCGTTTTCGAATATAACTTTACCAAAGAATACTTACAATTTTTAACAAAATAACAATATGAAATCAAAGATTCACGAAATCCTATCTCAAAAAAATATTATCATGAGTAAAAAGATACTAACAATACTAACAATCACATCACTAATCTTAACCTCTTGTGGAAGTGATAAAAAAGAAAATGTAACTGATTTACCTGCAATTCCAGTAAAAGTGGCCGGAAATTCCGGAAATTCTAATAGTCCATATATTACGGCAAGCGGAAAAATTGAATCAGAAAATAGCGCTAATTTAAGCACCAGAATGATGGGTTATGTCACCAAAGTAAATGTAAAAGTGGGACAAAATGTTTCGGCTGGACAGCTTTTGGTAAGCATCAATAATACCGATTTACAAGCCAAAAAAGGACAAGTTGATGCTTCTATAACACAAGCAACAGCTGCTTACAACAATGCTAAAAAAGATTACGATCGTTTTGTGAATTTGTTCGCCCAACAATCGGCTTCTCAAAAAGAATTGGACGATATGACAGCGCGCTACGAAATGGCAAAAGCGGGTTTAGAAGCGGCGAAACAAATGCGTAACGAAGTTATGGCACAGTTTTCTTATTCGAATATTACTGCACCATTTTCAGGAACGATAACCAATACTTTCGTAAAAGAAGGCGATATGGCCAATCCAGGAATGCCTTTGGTGAGTATCGAAGGTGCTTCAAGATTACAAGTAACAGCAATGGTTTCAGAAAGTGATATTATGAATGTAAAAAGCGGAATGCCTGTAAAAATCAACGTAAAATCATTAAATAAAGAAGTCGCTGGAAAAGTATCCGAAGTAAGTTTATCCGCAAAAAATACAGGTGGACAATATTTAGTGAAAGTGACTTTAGACAAAATGGATAAAGAAATTTTATCAGGAATGTTTGTCAACGTTCAATTTCCAACGGCTAAAAAAGCAACAACTACTCCAAAATCTGATGTAGTTATGGTTCCAGAAAGCGCTTTAGTAAAACAAGGACAATTGACTGGAATTTACACTGTAGGAAGTGGAAATGTAGCTATTCTAAGATGGTTACGAATTGGAAAAACATTCGGAAATCAAGTGGAAGTGTTATCTGGATTATCAGCAGATGAACAATATATCGTTTCATCTGAAGGAAAATTATTTAACGGAGCTAAAGTTAGTGTTCAGTAATCAGTGTTCAGTAACAAGAATGCTATAAACATTTAAACGTAAAGAAAATGCAAGAAGGTATATCAGGTAAAATAGCCAATTTTTTCATCAATTCGAAACTAACCATTTTATTGATGGTCGCGTTGATGATTATTGGTACTTACAGTTCGTTCTTAATTCCAAGGGAAGAAGAACCGCAAATTAACGTTCCTATGGCCGATGTTATGGTCATGTATCCTGGCGCTAGTCCGTCTGAGATAGAAAGTAGAGTGGTAAAACCATTAGAAAAAATCATTGGAAACATCAAAGGTGTAGAGCACATTCACAGTATGGCGATGAATGGGTATTCGATGATGGTGGTACAATTTTATGTGGGTGAAAATAGTGAAGATTCGTATGTAAAACTATACGACGAATTAATGAAAAATCGCACGATGTTCCCAGAAGGTGTTATGCAACCTGTCGTAAAAACGCGCTCGATTGATGATGTTCCAATGTTGGGATTAACGCTTTGGAGTGAAAAATACGATGATTTTCAATTGCGTCAAATAGCAGAAGAAGTTACATCGGAAGTTGAAAAAGTAAAAGATGTTGCGATTACGAAAGAAATTGGTGGAAAAACGCGAGAACTAAAAGTTGTTTTAGACAAAGATAAAATGGCAGAAAACGGAGTGGATGCATTGAGCATCATGCAAATGATTCAAGCCAATAACGGAAGTTCACAATCCGGAAGTTTTGTACAAAATGATACCGAATATTTAGTAACCACAGGTAAGTTTTTATCGACTTCGGAAGATGTAGAGAATTTGGTAATCGGAGTAAATAACAACATGCCGGTTTACTTAAAACAAGTAGCAACTGTTCAAGACGGACCCCAAACACCTAAGAATTATGTTTCTTTTGGGTACGGAAAAACGAATGAAAAATTCTCAAAATTCAATTCAGAATATCCAGCGGTAACCATTTCGATTGCGAAAGTTAAAGGCGCCGATGCGATGCAAATTTCAGAGAAAATCATTCAAAAAGTTGAAGGGTTGAAGAAAAATGTAATTCCTAATGACGTACATGTGGAAGTTTCTCGCAATTACGGAGAAACAGCTTCAGATAAAGTGGGCGAATTGTTAATGCACCTAGGAGTTGCTATATTGGCTGTGACTGTATTAGTAATGCTAGCCATGGGTTGGAGAGGCGGATTAGTTGTTTTCTTCTCTGTTCCGTTGACCTTTGCTTTAACTTTATTTAGTTACTATTTATTAGGCTATACCTTAAACCGAATCACACTTTTTGCCTTGGTTTTTGTGGTAGGTATTGTGGTAGACGACAGTATTATTATTGCCGAAAACATGCACCGTCATTTCAAGATGAAGCGACTGCCATTCAAACAAGCGGCTATTTATGCGATTAATGAAGTAGGAAATCCAACGATTTTAGCCACTTTTACTGTAATTGCAGCTATCTTACCAATGGCTTTCGTGTCTGGAATGATGGGCCCTTACATGAGTCCGATGCCAATTGGGGCTTCTATTGCGATGATATTGTCATTGTTTGTAGCATTAACAGTTACACCTTATTTGGGATACCATTTATTACACGAAAAAGACGAGCAAGAACACAAAGACGAGCAAGGTTTAGAAAC
>Ga0114982_1001030_pt1 | contig 14403 bp, 15 predicted proteins | sample Shrwel_input2_FT_FD_87183 | JGI IMG/M metagenome (GOLD analysis project Ga0114982, IMG submission 87183) | Subsurface microbial communities from deep shales in Ohio, USA - Utica-3 well 1 S input2 FT | ecosystem: Environmental > Aquatic > Deep subsurface > Shale gas/oil reservoir > Produced... | reverse complement strand
TCTTCCATCAAAGCCCATGCTTTTTCGGCAATTTCTGCCGTCAGACTTTCTACATAATAACTTCCTGCCCAAGGATCAACCGTTTTGCAGATTTTAGTTTCTTCCTGTAAAAAGATTTGGGTGTTACGAGCAATACGTGCCGAGAAATCGGTTGGTAACGCAATGGCCTCGTCTAAGGCATTGGTATGTAGTGATTGGGTTCCGCCAAAAGCTGCCGCCGCTGCTTCTATAGCAGTTCGTGCCACATTGTTAAAAGGATCTTGCTCGGTTAAACTCCAGCCGGATGTTTGACAGTGCGTACGTAATGCCAGCGATTTGTCATCTTTAGGATTGAATTGTTTTAGCAATTTGGCCCAAAGCATACGACCGGCACGCATTTTGGCAATTTCCATAAAGTGATTCATTCCAATTGCCCAGAAAAAAGAAAGGCGAGGAGCAAAGGTATCAATATCCATTCCAGCAGCTATACCGGTACGAATGTATTCCAGTCCGTCAGCTAACGTATATGCTAACTCAATATCGGCCGTAGCACCTGCTTCTTGCATGTGGTAACCTGAAATCGAAATCGAGTTGAACTTTGGCATTTTTTTACTAGTATAATCAAATATATCAGCAATGATTTTCATCGAAGGAGTTGGTGGATAAATATATGTATTACGCACCATGAACTCTTTTAGAATATCATTTTGGATGGTTCCTGAAAGCAAATTAGGAGTAACGCCTTGTTCTTCGGCAGCGACAATGTAAAACGCCATAATGGGTAAAACCGCGCCGTTCATGGTCATCGAAACCGACATTTCATCGAGTGGAATTTGATCGAAAAGCACTTTCATATCTTCCACAGAATCGATGGCAACACCAGCTTTTCCTACATCACCAACCACACGTTCGTGATCGGAATCGTAACCGCGGTGTGTGGCTAAATCGAAGGCAACGGATAAACCTTTTTGTCCTGCTGCTAAATTTCTTCTATAAAAAGCATTACTTTCTTCGGCTGTTGAAAATCCGGCATATTGTCGGATTGTCCAAGGTCTTCTCACGTACATGGTCGCGTAAGGTCCGCGAAGATTTGGGGCGAAACCAGCTCCGAAATTCAGATGTTCCAATCCTTCAAGGTCGGCTTCTGAGTAGGTCGGCTTTACGTTTATTCCTTCTGCGGTTAAAAATGAGTCGTTAGCTGATGGCTGATGGCTATTGGCTGATGGCTCTAAAGTAATATGTTGAATATTTTTTCTCATTTTATTATTCCACCACTTTAAAAATATAATTGCGATAGATTAGTGTTTTATCTTTATTGTTCACCAGAGCTCCAGTAATTGCAGTGGCTGTTCCTCCAAGGAATAAAGCAAAGGCATTTCCGTTTTTGGCCAAACCGGCTACTCCAGAACCCGCAATAAGTCCAGCGCCTACACCATACAGTATGTTTTTAGCCTTGCGTCCCCCTTTTACATAGTTTTTAATACTGCTAATGTTGCTTACGGCAATGTCATTTCCATTTACAGCAATCGTTTCGGTATCTTTTATGGTTAATTCGCCTACAAACTTTTTACGATCCATTGTGGTTAATTTGACTCTGCTGCCTTGTTCAAAAACAGTGCTTTTACCATTTACTTTATTGGCTGCTTCTAATCTTTTGGTTTGAGCCAATGCGTTTAAAGAAAGAAATGCGAATACGATTAAAATTATTTTTTTACTCATGCTTTTATGATTTGTTTTTTGGAATTCGTGAATCTTCGATTTCATGTTTTTCAGTTTATTGGTTTTCGGTGGCTAGACGTTCTTGTTCCATTTTTTCGGCCAAACGTTTTTCTATGATAGGCGTGATTAATGTTTTTCTTGGGTTTTGCTTTACGAAAGGATACAATTCCAAATCGTCTTTCATTCGGTCGTTTTTATTCGGGTATTTATTGGTTCCGAGTAAGATTTCTTTTCCTTCGTTGAACAAAGTTTGCTCTTTTTCGGCACTTTCTTTTATTTTTCGTTGAATGTTTCCTTCGATCAATTGGGTAATGAATCCGCCATTGGCTTCTATTTCTTTGAATAAAACCAAGGCTTTTTCGGCTAATTGTTTGGTGAGCTCTTCAATATAATAAGTCCCATCGGCAGGATTATTGACTTTGTCAAAATAACTTTCGTTTTTCAAGACCAACAATTGGTTTCTTGAAATTCTATCGCCAAATTCGTTGTCTTTGTGGTAAATAGCGTCATAAGCCAAGTTGGAAACCGAGTTAGCACCGCCTAAAACAGCACTCATACATTCGGTTGTGGTGCGAAGCATGTTCACGTTGTAATCGTAAAGCGTCTTGTTTCGTTTGGTTGGAGTCGCCAGAATTTGACAGTCAAAATTGTGATTGTATTCTTTGGCTAATGTGTTGAATAGTAGTCGCAAGGCACGTAATTTGGCTATTTCAAAAAAATAGTTCGTTCCTACGGCTACATTTAGGGAAATAGGTTTGTTAATAGAAGTTATTCGGTTGAAATATTCGTTAACATGTGCCAAAGTATATGCCAGTTGTTGTACCATGTTGGCTCCTGCATTTTGATACAAGCTACTGTCACAGTTAAGAAAAAGTATGTGGGTACAGTTTTTTGCAATCTCGTTTAGAATTTTAAAATCATCCTCTAAATTCGAAAACCAATTTCCTTCTCTGGCTAATTGACCTATTGGGTCAAGCTCTATTGTAGAAGTTCCTGTTCGATTTCCTGCAAGGGTATTTATTTTTTTGATAAAATCAAGATTCAGAAACCCTAATTTTAATGAAACATGGATATCGGTTGGGATGGAATGTAGTAATTTTTCAATATCAGTCGCTTCATTATCTATGGTAAATCGAAGGCTTTCGGCGCCACGTGATAAGGTGTCTAAAGCTCTGGCGATTGATTTGTCTGTATCGTGCACAAAAATGTTTTGTACAATTCTGAAGTTAGTCGCTTCTGTTACGACAGCAGAAGGTTTTACCGTTTCATCTTTGTGATAAAAAGGTTTTATCTTTATTCCTTCAGGACTTTCCCAAACCAATGTTTCGTTATAATCGGCGCCTTTCAGTTCGTACTGAATTTGTTGTTTCCATTGTTTAGAGGAAACTTCATCGAATTCGTTAAATAACTCTTTAGACATTTTAGTTTTTGTATTTTATGATTTGTGAAGCTTATTCTATCGTATCTCCTTCAAATTCTATGATGTAAATATCTTCACTTTCTTTTTTCATGTAATATTTTTCACGGGCATAGCGCTCAATTTCGGCAGGATTTTTAAGCTTTTTGATGCTTTGTTTGTCCTTTGCTATTTCGTCCTTATAATATTGTTTGTTATCTTCTAGCTCTTCAATTTCTCTATTTAACAAGCGATGATCCAGATAGGAGTAATTGTCTAAAAACACCATCCAAACAATAAAAAAAACAGTAACAATAAAATATTTATTGCTCAGAAACTGAAGCCAAGTATTGTTTTCGATAATTTTTTTGAATGGGTTTGTCATTTTTTGGAATGCTATTGCATTAGCTTCTAAAAATAGTAAATATTTATGAAATACGCTGATTAATTACGGCGCGAACTACATCGATAGCCACGGTGTTGTATTTGTCATTTGGTATAATGATATCTGCATAGGCTTTTGTAGGCTCAATAAACTGTTCGTGCATGGGTTTTAACGTGGTTTGGTAACGACTTAAAACTTCTTCCATGTCACGTCCACGCTCGGCGATATCTCTTTTTAATCGGCGAATTAATCGTTCGTCCGAATCGGCGTGCACATAGATTTTAATATCAAACAAGTCGCGAAGTTCCGGATTGGTTAAAATCAGAATACCTTCTACAATCATTACTTTTCGTGGATGTGTGTGAATAGTATCGCCGGTACGGTTGTGTTTGACAAAAGAATAAACGGGTTGGTCAATTGGTTTGCCATCTTTCAAATCTTTTAGATGTTGTACTAAAAGTTCGAAATCGATGGAACGAGGATGATCAAAGTTGATTTTTGTACGTTCATCAAGAGACAAATCGCTGGTTTCTCTATAATAATGATCTTGGGAAATTATTCCTACTTCAGTTTCGGGTAATTCATTCATGATTTGATGAACAACCGTTGTTTTTCCAGAACCTGTTCCGCCTGCAATGCCTATAATTAACATAAAAGTGTGTTGATATTAAAGGGCAAAAGTAGGAAATATTTTTAGAGTATTTTGTCTTGATTTTATGTTTTTTAAAACCAATTAAAAACAAAAAAACCCTCTTGCAAAACAAGAAGGATTTTTACTTTCGTCGGGGTGGCAGGATTCGAACCTGCGACCTCCTGGTCCCAAACCAGGCGCGATGACCGGGCTACGCTACACCCCGAAAGCGGGTGCAAATATAAGAGTTTTTTTTACTTAAAAAAGTGTTTTAGGAATAAATTTAGGGCTAAAATAAAAATTGTTTATAAAACTATTGAAAACTGTAATTTGGTTTACCGCGATTCGATTATAATTTCTGTATTTTTGAACTCAAAATTTTTAAGTTATGTCAGATTCAATAGAAAAAATAAAATGCCTTATTATTGGTTCAGGTCCTGCCGGATATACAGCGGCTATTTATGCCGCCAGAGCTAATATGAATCCAGTTTTATACCAAGGAACACAACCAGGAGGACAGTTAACTACAACTAATGAAGTGGAAAATTTTCCAGGATATCCTGAAGGAGTAACCGGTCCGGAAATGATGGTACAATTGCAAGAACAAGCCAAACGTTTTGGAACCGATATCCGTGACGGATGGGCAACTAAAGTGGATTTTTCGGGCGATATTCATAAAGTTTGGATTAACGATTCGATAGAATTGCATTGTGAAACGGTAATCATCTCTACAGGAGCTTCGGCAAAATATTTAGGATTACCATCCGAACAACTTTATTTAAACTTAGGGGGTGGCGTTTCGGCTTGCGCAGTTTGTGACGGATTTTTCTACAGAAACCAAGAAGTAGTGATTGTGGGTGCTGGTGATTCTGCTTGTGAAGAAGCACACTACTTGGCCAAAATGTGTAAAAAAGTAACCATGTTGGTGAGAAGCGAGCAATTTAGAGCGTCTAAAATTATGGAAGCTCGTGTGCGTAAAACCGAAAACATCGAAATTTTAATGCATACCGAAACAGATGAGGTTTTGGGAGACGGACAAGTGGTTACCGGAGTTCGTGTGGTAAATAGAGCATCGGGAGAGAAAAAAGAAATTCCAGCAACTGGTTTCTTTGTAGCGATTGGTCACCAACCGAATACCGATATTTTTAAAGACTACATTAGTCTTGATGAAACCGGTTATATTGTAAACGTACCAGGAACTGCAAAAACGAATGTGGCTGGAGTATTTGTTGCGGGTGATGCTGCCGATCATGTATACCGTCAGGCAATTACGGCTGCAGGAACGGGTTGTATGGCGGCTTTAGATGCAGAGCGCTATTTGGCTGCTAAAGAACATTAATTCGTAATTTACGGATATAAAAAAAACCAACCTTAAGGTTGGTTTTTTTGTTAAAAATATATTCTCTTATTGTTTTATTTTTTTCTGAAGAATAGCTTCATCTGCAAATTTTTTGATTTCTATTTTAGGATCGCCATAAATGTTCAGTTTGCTTTTTCCGGAAGCTGAAACAGTCAAGTTGCCATTTGAAAAAATACCACACTCGGTAGTTCCTTCAATGGTGATGTTTGTCATTTTAGAGGTTAGGTTGTTTCCGTTGTATTTTGAATTATTATCCAAACGAAGTTTCAATTCATTGGTGTCACCTCCAATTTTGGCTTCGGATTTTTGATACATATCAAACTTTAATTTCACAGAAGTAATCAAGGCTTTTAGTTCTGAGTTTTTACTCATCTCTATAGAAGCATCCTGACTTTTTAAATTCAAATCGGTTTTTGATTTGTCATTGGTAATCAAGGTGAAATTGTCTGAATTTACATTCAAAGACGATTTAGAATAATCAAAGGTTTTAATGGTAATGTTTTTTAATTGCAGCTCGCTTATTGCGTTTAGATTCGCTTCGTGTTTTACCGAAACTAACTTTAAACTGTCGGTGTAGGTTACACGAATTTCTAATTTTTTAAAACCAGCAATTTCTTTGTTAGTGTTTAAACGCAGTGTTTTTCCATAGGTTTTGAAATCGATTGCCGAATGCAAATTGTCATCGGTTTCAATTTCGATTCCATTTTTATCTCCTTTAATTAGATACACTTCTAAGTTGTCTTCGATTTCAATTTCCTGAAAAGCCTCCACTTCGTGTTTCTCGGTTTTAAGAATTTTGGTTCCCTTTACTTTCTCTTTCTTTTGGGCAAAAGTTAAAGTAGTACACAGTAATGTTATAAGTAGAAAAGTAATTTTTTTCATTTGTTGGGTATTTGATTTCCACAAATATAAAAAAATCATCCACGGTTGTGAATGATTTTTGTGAAATTGAGTATTTAAATTTTATTGTGCGTCTACGCTTCCGCCCGAAGATTCTTCTTTTGAAATTTGTTTCGGGTTAGAATAGTAATCAATGCTGCTTCCGCTAGAGGCTTTTGCTTTTAAGGAAACAATCGGGTTTACATCGGTATCGCTCCCGCTTGTGCTTTGCGACTCAATGTTGTTGGCTAATAGTTTTTGAGCATCAATGTGACTTCCGCTAGATGAGGCCGACGTTACATCGATCGCTTTTCCTATTACGGTTAAATCACTACCGCTGGTTGATTCTAAAGCTACTTTCTCCGATTCAATGTTGGCGGATAAAGTACTTCCGCTGCTTGATTTTAATAGAATGACATTGCTTTTTATAACTCCGTTGGTTTTTAAATCGGAACCGCTGGTTGTTTCTAATATATCAATTATTGGAAGTTGTACACGTACTTTTTTGGTAACGTTACTGTAGTTGTTGTATTGGGAGGTAATTTTTAATGTTCCGTTTTCTACGGTTGTTAAAATTCCGTCTTGTACATTATCATCGGCTTCTACGACTACATTAAAAAGATTTCCTTGCGTAACAATGCATTCGATACCTCGGCTAACCTCTATTTTAGTGAAGTTTTCCACTTTTCGTTCTTTAGAAACTACATTTCCGCTTCCTGTGATCGATTCCCTTCCAATAGTTGTATTGCAAGAGCCGAATAGAAAAGCAACTACTGTTGCGATTACAATTTTTGTGATGTGAATAATCAATTTTATCATGATTAGTGAAGTTGTTTGTTTTATGAGTTTGTTTATTTTGATTGAATGATGTCGCCCGTATTTACCGTTCCTTTTTTGATTTCTTGTTTTAAAGATCCTAAATATATGGAATAGTTGTCAAAATAGGAGGGAACCCCTTCTGTTTGATGGTCAATTCCGTTTCGGACTTCAAAATGCAAATGCGGAAAAAATGAACTCCCCGAAGTTCCAATAGTTCCTATTATTTGCCCTTTTTTTATTTTGTCTCCCACTTTTAAAGGTTCAGAACTTTTATTTTGTAAATGAGCATACATACTTAAAACAGTATTACTGTGTTTAATGACTACATAATTGCCATAAAGGGCCAGCGGATTGTTTTTTAGCGCCGGAATGTCAAATTGTTTGTTGTCAAGTTGATTGGTTTCTATGGCTACAATTTCACCACCGGCCACAGCCATAACCTCTTTTCCAAAACCAAACCAATCGGAATTGTTTTCGCCTTTATTTAAAAATTGCTTATTGTCGTCATTCAGAATGGCAAAATCGTAAGCATATCTCATGAAATTGGCCGAAAAACCTAATTGTTTGATCGGTTCAAACTCATAATCGAAACGACGATGGTGCGAGTTAAAATCATGTCCGTCATACACCAACAGTTTTTCTTTTAGTGGTAAAATGAAACTTGTTGCTTGTTTGTATTCTTTTGGAATAACGGTTTGTTTGACTTCAATAGTATTATTGAAAGTAAAAACATATTCCAACTTAGCCGTAACTGCATTTATTTCCGGAAACGGATTAAAGACTAAGTTTTTAGAAACACCATTCCAACGAATGGAAGGAATGGTGTTTATGCTTGGTGCTGTACCGTTATTGTCTAAGAACTTTTGCTGAATTAAAATGTTGTTTTTGTCCAATTGACGAACTTCCAATTTTGTCAGCTTCAAACTGTCTTTCGATTGGTTTTCAATAATGAAATCGAAATTAAGAACTGTTGAATTGTTGCTCTTTTCTATGAGTGGTTGTTCGGGTTTGTGTGCAATTTTGATGAAGTCTTGCGCTACAATGGATGTTCCGAAAAATAAAGCAATAAAAGAAAAGAACGTGTTGATTTTTTGATTGATGATTTGCATTTTATTTATTTGGTTTTGATGATGATTCCGTCTTCAGAAATTTTTAGTTCTTTAATTTCTTTAGAATTCGAAATAGTCGTATCCTTTTTAATTTGTACTCCGTTTTCGTTGATGATAACCGAAGTGTTCTCATCGTTTGAATCGTTATCTTCCTCTGGACAGTTTAAACATTTCAATTCGGTGTTTTCTACTTTGTATTTGTAACCTTCAGGACCATAGTAATAATCGAAGTCTGCATCGTCACCATCCAAATAATTGGTAACACTTGAATCCGGATAGTACACAATTCCGTTTGGTAAGTACAAATAGATTTCCACTTCTTGATCTCTTAATTTATTTTTACTGTCGGTTAAAAAATAATTGTCTAAGATCAATTCGTTGTTTACAATTTTGAAGTTGTATTTTATTTTTTCTGCTCTTTCATTGGCTTCTTTATAATTAGAGCCGACTGATTTTCTTTCTATCTGAATGTAAGGGTAGCTTTTGTCTGTAGATTTTAAGTGTAAGCTTACATGGTTTGAATAAATAACTTCATGTCCGGTTGAGTCTTGCTTGATACTGATATAGTTTTTGTCTTCAACGTCTTTAGCAAAGAAATCATTGTAAACAAACTTCACTTTTAAGGTGTCGTTACTTGTAATTGGAATGTTTCTTTTTTCTACTATTTTACCATCTATAGCTATTTGATTGGCTTCTTTAAATCCTAGGGTTATTGCAATTCCTAAGGCAATTAACCATACGGCTAGCAAGCTGTATTTGATTGTGTTTCCAATAGACTTTAGGTTGTTGACCAATATTTTTAAGCCTAAAATTAGCATGAAAAATAACGGAATTCCGGCTACAATCAAGAACAATACTCCTTGAATCCAATACGGAGTTTCTATACCTAATGGAGTGGTAATATTGTTAAAGGCTGTATTTTCTGATAGAGAAGAAGAAAAAACCATTACAACAGATGCAATTATGACTGCTATCAATGAGATTGCTGAGATAAATACCATCAGGGCACCAATGAATTTTGCAAATACTTTCATGATGGTAATAATGATATCACCCAATGAACTTCCTACTCTTTGTGCTCCGGTTCTTACGTTTTCGCCCATTTGGGTATAGTCGGCATTTTTAAATTTATCTGAAACCGACTCAAATTCTTCCTTTACTTTTTTCTCGATATTAGAGATGTTGATCGGTTCTCCTTTCATTTCTAATTTTTCAGAAGTAGAAACCGCTTCCGGAACTATTGCCCACATGATGATATACGCTAATAATCCTGTCCCCGAAGCAAAAAATAAAACCACTAAAGCTATTCTAATCCAAACCGGATCAATTCCGAAATAGTGTCCTAATCCCGTACAAACTCCGGCAACAATTCCCGTTTCTTTGTCACGGTATAATTTTTTTGTTCTTCCGCTTGCACCATAAGCATAGGTAGTGTTCGCGCTTGCGTTGTCTTCTATTTTATAATCTTCGGGTTGTCCCATGATGGCAATAACATCATCTACATCTTTAAGGCTAAGAACTTGTTTGCTATTGGTTAGTTTCTCAGAAAATAATTCTGAAACCCTACTTTCAATATCGTTCATGATTTCGTCGCGACCTTCTGTAGAGAGTGAAGCTCTAATCGCGTCGAAGTAGCGATTTAATTTTTGATAAGCGTCTTCATCAATGTGAAAGAAGAAACCTCCTAAATTCATATTTACTGTCTTGTTCATAGCTCTTAGTTTTGTGATGTTATGGTGTTAACCGCTCCTGCGAGTTCATTCCAGGTTAGGTTTAATTCTTTTAAAAATTCTTTGCCGTCTTCGGTTAAGCCGTAATATTTTCTTGGTGGTCCCGAGGTAGATTCTTCCCAACGGTAGTTGAGCAGTCCGTCGTTTTTAAGTCTTGTAAGTAGCGGATATACGGTGCCTTCCACCACAAGTAGCTTTGCGTTTTTCAGTGTGTCAAGTATTTCAGAAGTGTAGGCATCTTTTTCTTTTAAAACGGATAAGATACAGAATTCTAAAACTCCTTTACGCATCTGAGCTTTTGTGTTCTCAATGTTCATAGGATTTCTTTTTTTGTGATTAAACTGTTCATTTTTTGATTTTTTTCGTTGCGATCCAAGCAATTCGGCTTCGCCTCGGGTGATGATTGTGATTGATGATGATTGAAACTTATTTTATAAAATTGATGGTTATTGGATATTTGTAATAATTGCCTTCATTTGTTTTTATGGCGGCATAAATGATTAGAAAAAATTCGGCAATTTTTAGTGCTACAAATACGGTGCAACAAAACAATCCTAAAATAGCTACCCCTGTTAAATTAGAAATATTGCCTTCATTTAATATAATGTTTCCGCTTTCTAATTCCGACCAAGAAAAATTACTCAAAGCAGTGGCTAAAATTGTTGGCACTGCGATTATAAAAAGAACTACACTGTACAATAACATGCTCAATTGGAAATTAAGAATTTGTTTACCGTTGTGATCCGCATACGAAGACTCATTTTTTTTAGTAGTCCATAAGATGAAGGGTAAAATGTAATTTCCAAAAGGAATAAAGTACTTGCTTAAGGCACTGACATGGATTAAGGATGCGTAATTTTTTTCGTGTTTTGTTGTTGTTAAGGTTTTCATAATTTTTTGATTTTATTTGATTGATGATTTTAAAATGAATAATACTTTCTTTAGACTATTAATTTCTTATACAAAGATAAGGTTAAAAAACAGTATTATGCAAAACAAAGTACTAATTATTAACATAATTTTAACAAATATATTTATTAATAAATTTTAATCATTTTTTTTGTAACCATCTTGTTTGTTGTGTTTTATGTAAATTTTAGTTGTTTTTTGATGATTTTCATATATCTTAAATGTATTGTCATAAATTTAAAATATATTAGGCGTGCATAGTATTTTTTCATACTTTAGCAAAAAAAAAGCCATGGAATTCACTCCTTCTAAACTGAATACTTTCTTGTTTTTTAAATTGCCGTCTGCTTTTTGGAGTGGCGTTCGTACCAAATCAATTGGCGAAGACCAATGTGTTGTTACCGTAAAACACCGTTGGTTCAATCAAAATCCGTTCAATTCGATGTATTTTGCGGTGCAAGCAATGGCTGCCGAATTGAGTACCGGTGCTTTGGTAATGAAAAAAATAAAAGAAAGTCGTAGAAATATTTCCATGTTAGTGCTTAACAACAAAAGTTCATTTACCAAAAAGGCTACAGGACGCATTACTTTTACCTGTAACGATGGTCATTTAATTTCAGAAGCTATAAAAAGAACCATTGCTACCGGTGAGGGGCAAACCATCTGGATGAAATCTGTGGGAGTTGATGAAAAAGGCGATCAGGTTTCGGTGATGGAGTTTGAGTGGACCCTTCGCGTAAAAAAATGATTCCTCAAGCGTTAAACTATTCACAAATAACTAAAAGTACTATTTTTCTGTAATTAACTTTGTAGAAAAAGAAGCTGTGAAAGTTTTAATTACAGGAGCAACTGGTTTAGTAGGCAAGGAGGTAGTAAAAGTTTTACATACCAAAGGAATTGCTATTCATTTTTTAACCACTACTCCTTCTAAAGTCACTTCAACAACCAATACCAAAGGCTTTTACTGGAATCCAAAAACGGGAGAGATTGATGAAAATTGTCTTTTGGGTGTAGATGCCATTATTCATTTGGCAGGTGCAACGATTGCAAAACGATGGACAACTGCCTACAAAGAAGAAATTGTGGAGAGTCGAGTACTTTCTTCTAACCTATTGTTTCAAACACTTAAAAATCACCCCAATCAGGTCAAACAAATTGTCTCTGCTTCGGCCATTGGTATTTATCCAAGTAATCTTACTGAATCATATACCGAGGAATTTACCAACTATGAAGATACGTTTTTGAGTAATGTGGTGGTAAAATGGGAAGAATCAGTTAATCAGTTTTCACGATTAAATCTAAACGTTTGTAAACTTCGCATTGGTTTGGTATTGTCTACTAAAGGAGGTGCTTTGCCAAGCATATTAAAACCGTTGCGCTTTGGCTTTGGTTCGGTTTTTGGCTCAGGAAAGCAATGGCAATCGTGGATTCATATTAAAGATTTGGCTCGATTGTTTGTTTTTTCTGTTGAAAATAATTGGAATGGTGTCTTCAATGCGGTAGCGCCATCCCCCGTTACACATCGTGAGTTTATGTTTGCTTTGGCACGCGAGATGAAAAAACCACTTTTTTTCCCCAACACACCCAAGTTCATAATGAATTTGATTCTAGGAGAAATGCATGTTTTGCTTTTTGATTCACAAAAAGTATCCTCTCAGAAAGTCCAAAAAAGCGAATTTCAGTTTCATTTTTCTCAAATTGAATCAGCTTTCTCAAATTTACTCAGACGGAAAAAAAAATAATACCTCTTATCGAATAGCTTTTACTTTGACCTGAATTTCAATTTCGTCATTGATAAACTTGTCTTTTAAATCGCCAAACAAAGATTTTGAAGCATATTTGACGTCAAAATAAGTTCGGTTTAAAACCAATTTTTCGCTGTCAATGATTACTTCTTTGTCTGTTATAGAAACCGTAGCTGGAAAATTAACGTTTTTAATGATTCCTTTAATATGAAGGTTGCCGTAAATGATGGTTTTACCTTCTACTTGTTCGACTCTTGTTATTTTAAAATCGGAAGTTGGATATTTAGAAACATTAAAAAAATGATCTTTTTTCTTTTTGTCTCCAAGACCCTTCAAATGATTTTCCAAATCTGCTTTTCCATCTTCAGGTTTTAAATCGGTTACCGTAATAGTATTCATGTCGATAAAAAATCGCCCCGAAACAATTGAGCTGTCTTTTACCATAACAAAACCTTCTTTGAGTTGGATGGTTCCTGAATGGGTAGTTCCGGGTTTTGATCCAAACCAATTCACGACCGATTCCTTTATATCTGCGGTATATTTAACTCCGTCTGTTGTAGCAGCGCTTTCGGTTCCGCTGGTGCCTTGGGGTACCTCTTTTTCTTTTTTACAGGAAGTGGTTAGTACTAAGGAACCCAATACTAAAGATAAAAATAAAATTTTCATAAGGTTTGTTTTTATGGTTTAATGTGGCGTATCTAATTAATCATCACTAAGTTAAGCAAGTTGTTTGGTCTTTGCAATACCAACCGAAAAAAAATAATGACATTTTGGCATTTATATGGTATTTGGCAATACTTTTGCGAACGGAAAGATATGTTTAAAAAAATATTTAAAAATAATAAACAAATGACTACTGAGAATACTGAAATGGATAACGAATTTGATGAAGCAACATTAGAACAAAATGCTAATGGAGAACAGATAATAGTAGAGGAATTAAGCATTGAGGAACAGTTAACCAATGACCTGGCAGCTGAAAAAGATAAATTTTTACGTCTTTTTGCCGAATTTGAAAACTATAAAAGAAGAACTTCAAAAGAGCGTATCGAATTGTTTAAAACTGCCAATGAGGAAGTTTTGCAAGCCATGTTGCCAGTAATGGACGATTTTGACAGAGCTTGGGCAGAAATTTCCAAATCAGAGGAAGAAGCATTGGTAAAAGGGGTAGCATTGATTCATGAAAAATTAAAATCAACACTAATGTCTAAGGGATTAGAATTGGTTGATATTAAAACAGGTGATGCTTTTGATGCCGATTTTGCCGAAGCCATAACTCAAATCCCGGCTGGCGATAAACTAAAAGGGAAAGTGGTAGATGTAATAGAAAAAGGTTACAAACTAGGGGATAAAATCATTCGTTTTCCTAAAGTGGTAATAGGAAACTAAAATACAAATCCCACTAACTAAAGTCCAAAAAATTAGAATTTGGAATTTGGAATTTAAGAAATTATGAGCAAAAAAGACTTTTACGAAATATTAGGCGTTAATAAAAACGCTTCGGAATCTGAAATTAAAAAGGCGTATCGCAAAAAAGCGATTGAGTTTCACCCTGATAAAAACCCAGGAGACAAAGCCGCCGAAGAAAAATTTAAAGAAGCCGCAGAAGCCTATGAGGTTTTAAGTGATGCCCAAAAGAAAGCCAAATACGATCAGTACGGTCATGCGGCTTTTGATGGTGCTGGCGGATACGGAGGCGGTCACCACATGAATATGGATGACATCTTTAGCCAATTTGGAGA
>Ga0114982_1001023_pt1 | contig 14446 bp, 5 predicted proteins | sample Shrwel_input2_FT_FD_87183 | JGI IMG/M metagenome (GOLD analysis project Ga0114982, IMG submission 87183) | Subsurface microbial communities from deep shales in Ohio, USA - Utica-3 well 1 S input2 FT | ecosystem: Environmental > Aquatic > Deep subsurface > Shale gas/oil reservoir > Produced... | reverse complement strand
GCAGAAGATGCTTGTTTTAAAATATTACCATTCAAGGATATGATAACATCTCCAATCTCAGTATTTGTTAATCCGTATCTATTCGTACCTGAAGTCCCTGAAGATGAAAAATTAGCTGGGTAGATTGATGATTCAGTATATAACTCAAAATTATCACATAGTGTTGCAGTTCCAGTTAAACAACCATTTGTACCAAGAAACGTGTTAATATTTAAGTAACTCCAATCTGCTGGATCTGGTTTAGAATTTATTGGTGTTATTTGCCATAACATAATAATATTATCAGTTCTAAAACCAAGACCAGGTGTTGAGTCGTAGTTACGTAAAAAACTAAATTCGCTATACGTTGGATTTAAAGGATCTTTAGGGAATTCAAATATAACGTCTTTAACTGTTGTTGTTGTATTGTTAACTGTCGCATAATCTTCACAATGTAATCCACTCAAACCTTCTGAATCTGTAAACAAATAACTAACATGTAATGCTTGGTTAGCTTGTAATACACCTGTAACGCTAGATCCTGGACAAATACCAGATTCTGTTAACGTTAACTTTGGTTTTGGTAATGTCCAATTTCTATTAGATTTATATGATAAAGCCGCTAATAACTCTTGATGTTCAATTAATATAATTTTTTGGTCTACCAGTACTTTACCAACAATCGTAGGGTTTGTTTCTTGATCGACCAAATCATAGTATTTAACACTTTGATTAGTGCCCATATATTTAACAGTTGCCCCGCAAACAAAAGTATAGCCAATATCAGTACCTAAACCAGCACCACCGTATTGTTTTTTATGCCACATTATATGTGGTATTTTAAGTTTAAATGTTGCTTTATAAAACCCTTCAGCATAAAGATTGCTAACTGAATTATTAGTGTAATGTATGATACCAACTTTATTTAAAAGATTATCTAAGAAATAATCGTAACAAACAGCAGTACCCCAATAATTTCTAGATTTAGATGCGTACTTTCCTTTATTAATTGTACTATCTAATCCAATAATATCTTCAATAGTTACAATATTCATATTCCAAACTGGAATATCGTCATTAGCCAATGTACAGTTAGATGTAAAATCTAATAACCCACCATCCCAATAAGCATTTGGGTTTGTAACATCATAATAATCTTTAATAGTATCTTTACCTGGGTAAATAAACGCATCAAAAGTGTAATTAGAAAATAAAGGTAACTCACGATCAACCTCAACACTAATAGTAACTCCAGACGTATAACCAGTTAAATCAAATGAATCACCCCCATTTACTGATACTATTGAATACATTAGGTATGGTATTGGTTCTAAGTTTATCTCATTATACTCTAATAATGTTGCGCTATATGAGTCAGTGTAACCACTAGTTTTAAACTTAACAAATAAATAATCACCTTTTTTTACAGTATCGCTATAAGCGTTATTTATAAAGGTGTTATCACCAAAAGTTAAATCAAGTGTGGTTGTACCAGTGGCGGTTATACCACTAGCCCCACCAATTAAACATAGGGTGTTTTCAATATTAACATTACCCGTTGTCAAATTATATTCGAAAAAACCCCTCTCTTTTGCCGTACTATAAACTTCATTTGGTAATGATGTAAATATTGATATCGGTAATTTATAACTATTACCCTCACTTGGTACAGGGTATTGTATGTCATGTTGACTATCAACAGGTCTTAATATGTTAACTAATGAGAATGTATCTGAACTATAATCCATTTCACTATCACCTAGGCTAAAGTTAGTTAAGGTTAATTTACCAGATGATAAATTTTGTCTACCAGTATTTGTTAACTTAAGGTTAACTAGTGGTTCATTTTTTTTTATTATGTAACTCATTTATACTTTTACAATAAATAGATTTATTTTAGTTTTTTAGAATACTGTATTTTTTATATTTATTTTTTTAACGTCAAAAATAGTTTTTGGGTCTACTGAATCTAATGTAGCTGATTCAATACCTTTTAAATTGATGAATATTGTTGAATTTTCTACGACATTCTTTAAAGTTATTGTTCTAGTTTCAAAATCTTTACCTTTGATAATTGCAGTTGTTATACTATTTGTGTTTATTACCGCATCACCAACAAAAATAGGTGTGCTATCTATTAAAGCAGAGCTAAATTTAGTTTGATTTCCGTCAGTTTTATACGTGATAGAAACTTCGATGGTTGTGTTTGGTATAATATTGTAGTTCTTATCAAAAGTCGATTTATTATTAATAACATTAGTATCACTAACTGTTGTACCATCTAAATTTTTAGTTTTTACAACTACATTTGCGTTTGATTTACCGTTTTGTGTTATAACTGTTCTAATATTATAAGGTAATATATCAATATTTTCAGTTGTTACAATGGGTAGTGCTGTTACACTACCACTTCTATCCAATTTATTAACATCGGTATCAAATAAAATACCAAAAAATGCTGTGGCTACATTACCACATGGATTAGTTACGCTTAATTTACCCATAAATTCACCAGTTAAGGGATAACCAACTGGATCTTTCTCTATATAATAATCTAAAACAATATCATTACCATTAGCTCTAAAATCAACAATACCATGTGGTGTTGCAACAACCCTATTGGTATCTGTTAAGTCGTAAAATTTATCTAAAGCGGTGATAGCTTTATTATTAATGGTAGAACCACTAAAGGATCTACTAGTAAATCCAGATTTTAATGTAAAATTTGGTTTGAAAAAGAATAATGAATTTTTCACGTCTGTTGTTAAACTTTCAATTGATGATTCAAAAACACTTACACGTGTCCTATCTTTATAAAATGTGAAATTATTGACAAGACAAAAATCATTCTCAACCCAATTTGAAGTATCCGAATAAGGTTGGGGTGAACTAACCGCTGTTGTGAATGTTGTCCCAATATACTTATATAAAACACCACGATTTACAGCATATCTTTTACCTAAATGTAAACCATCTGGGTTGTATGTAGTTCCGCTTGCACCAACAATCCAAGTGTTCGGGTTGTTTTTTTCATCTTCCCTGGTCAACCTTTCAAATAATGGTAATAAACTATTAACCTCCCCTAAAAAAGGATATATAAAATAACCAGCATTAGCTCCATTAACAGGGTATCCTGGTTTTAAATATATATTTGTGTGACCGCTTCTTACGGTTGAAGAATAATCATTATAATAATCAGTTTCATAAAAACCGTTTTCAAGTGCGGGTAATCCGTATGTAGTTCCTTGATATGTGATATTTAATGCCACACTACCAAGATTTCTAAGTATTTTATTAGCACTTACTACTTCATATAAATCATTAAATGCGTATGACCTATCAACGTACATCGAATCGCTCCTTAATAAAGAATTGTATTTTGTACCAAATGTAACACCACCAAATTTTGATGTACCACTAGCACCAGTAGCAATTAATGGTGTACCACCAGTTGTAACTGGTAATGTTCTTGGTAGTCTAGCTGCCGTTGAGCTGTAATTTAAATAATAATCAAAATCCAACCATGAACTGAAACTAGATGTTACACCAGAAGTTCCCATACCAACTGAATCATCACCTAAAGACCTATGATTAAATAAATCAGCAGATACTTTAGCCCAATTTGCGTTGTACCCAGGCCCTGTTGTTGCACCTGTTGGGTGATTATTCAATGTTGTTTTTCTAGCTATATAGTGTCTATAATAAAGAGTGCCAGATTCATTTACACGTGAATAAACAAAATCACCAGCATTATAAGTTGTAGTTGGGCTGTATATTATAGGTTTTTGGTAAATGTATCTAAAAAAGTGATTAGCCCCACCAAAATTACCAATAACAATATCACCAAATTTGTAATCTTGTGGTGATGTTGGGTCGTATGCTATAGTATTTCTATAAACATAATCAATTGCGTTTGGATTTGGTAGGTTATTTACCATACTTTCATCATAACCCCAAGGCGTAAAGTTTGCTGGGTTATATTTTTCTATATCAACAAAACATGATCTTGAACCTCTTGGTTGGTATATTGGATGAATTTCACCTAATATAAACGACCCGCTATCAGATATTTTATAACAATTGTCGCTTGTTATATTATTAACACAAACATATAATTTATAAATTGTTTTAGTTTCAATTGTAGCGCCAGTTGCATTTTTAACCACAACTTTATAATCATTAATTGGTACTTTAACAACGTCATTTAATTCATAGTTAATAACTTGAGGATTAAACAAAGGAGCTTTATCTAAAATATCTTTATAAATTTCACTACTGTATATATCGCTTTCTAAAGCATAATAATTAAAAGTTGACACGCCAAGTTCACCATTATAATATCTTTTCTTGGCTCTAATTTCAATCATAAAATCACCAGAATAATTTATACTGGTATAATCTAATAAACCATCATCAAAAGATTTAAAACTATTTGTGACTTGAGTTGTACCCGCACCTAAAACTGTGCCGTTATAAAAACTTTTATTTGGGTAGTAACCGAAGTCTCTGATATGATTTAATTCTTTTTTACGGATATTTTTACCAATACTAATAGCGTTATTGCTATCATTAAACTCAGTTATTTTTGGTGTTTTACCTAAAAAATAATCACTATATGAAAAATCAAACTCTACTACACTAGTTTCAACACCTCGTTGTGTTGAGCCAGCTGACCCTGAAGTTCCAGCAAACCCAACAACACCACTAGTTGGTATATTAGAGTTTTTACTTCTAATTTTAAACTTAAAATCAATTTTGTCATTTTTTAACTCTTTATCATAAATTGTCGTATCATAAACAAACGCATCCTGATTATATTTTTGATAATATGGGTGATATAATATATTAAAAATATATGACGGATCTGTTGAATAATTAATATCTAATGATGGTATTGATGAATATTTGGTACCAACTTTTAATTGCAATTCTGTTGGTGCTAAATCTGGTAAGTTATAGATTGGTTTAATTGATAAACCATTTTCAAAATAACCTCTACCAATAAAACCAGAGTTAAATAAAAGTCTAAATCTAGGGTCGCTTAAATTACCACCATTGTAAACGTAATCAACTTCATCAACTTCTTGATGTTCATAATTAATAGTCTCATATCTACTAAGTGTACATGGTAAGTCGATTGGGGTTATAACTAAAGATATTTTTTCACCAGAATTAAAAAATCCATTGTACTGAAATAAATATTCTCTACTATCTGCAATGTCATCACCATTAAATGTGAATAATTGTGTATCGTATACAAAACCTAAATCATTAACCAATTTAATGTTAACTGATTGTAATACGTTTGTGTTAGATTCAAAATATAAATTAAAACTAAAACTTAAAAAGCTATTTTTTGTTATTAAATAATAACCAGGGTTTGTTTTAACTAATGTAAGATCGTTACCATTTGATATAAAATTATCATTTAATGATTGTATTGATACATAGTTGTTAACATTTGGTTGCAAATCAAGCGACTCATCTAATGTTTGGATTAAAGTACTATCATCATTTAACGTATAAAAAGGGCCTAACTTATCAGAATCTAAGTGATAAAAACCATCAAACTCAACGTTAATTGAATCTGAAATAAATAACTCATTATTAACTATATTATCAACAACTCTAAAAGTGTTTGCTGCTGTGGATCCGCTGAATATATGTAATAAATTTAATGATTTTGTTAAATTTATTGAGTGTACTGTTTTAGCTGGGTCTAATGAAATTCTACTAATATAAGCTGGATCAATATGCATTAATGGATCCGTTTTAGTTCTATCCTGATACCTACTATACATACCACCAGGTGTGTCACTAGTAATTGTACCCGTATTAATTGTTGTTCCGCTAGTACCAGGTGTTATAGAAGTCCCTAATAACTTTAGACCACTACCAGAGGTTGTTGGGTAAACAGTTGTACCAGTAATAGTGTCACCAGTAACTAAAAATACTTTACTATTTGCAACTAAATTTTCTTTATTTGTGGGATGTGTTTGTGCAATTATCTCACCATTAAAGTAAACTTTACCATCACTCCAATCAAATCTTTTCTTATACGGCACAACCCATTTAAAACTTGAGCCGTAGGTAACTCCACTAGGTTTTAAACCAGTATAATCTTTACTATAGCCATAATAACTTGGTTGTTTAACACTTAAAGTAACCCCAGTTTCATCAATATATGTTTTATATGTTGTACCAAGAAATGAACTTAAATTTATTGTTCTACCTGTAATTGTCATAATAACAAACATGTGGTTTTGGTGGTGGGCAGTCAAAGTCAACATTAATATTAATATGAGCTAAAGATCTACCAATACTATTCATATAAAATGAACGCTCAGATTCTGTTATATCAGTATAAGAAGAATCCCCAAATGTGATCGTTCTAGAATCAACATCCATTGGTATGTGATCCCAAAGTTTAGCGGTTAATGTAATTGGGCCTCCAAACCCACTAATTGTGTAATCTAAAGTTGCTTTATTCGGTGGTAATATTGAATTTACAGTAGCACCAGTTCCAGCAGCTGTATGTATACCACTAGCTGGTTCATCTCCACTAAATAGCGCTATAGTATTTAAACGATATAGTTTACTATCATAAATAACAAACACACCATATCTGGTACTAGTATTATTTATATTTCCACCATATATTGAATCATCGCCATAGTCAACCCCAGATTCCCAATTATAAAAAGCACCTTCACTAGTGTCACAATATTCAAACATGGTATAATGAACACCAAGATATTCATTGATTGTAGGATCGGTACCACGTATTTTTGAACCAACCTTACCTTCTATTTGGAATGTCGGGATTTCACCAACTGTTGTTGGTGTTATACTACCTACATTATCAGTTACGTTTGTGGTACCTAATAGGACTGGTTTTAAAGCACCTTGTTGGAATTCTGAACCATCAGTACCAAGCCAAGATACATTAGCATTTAAACCATGTTTATACATGAATTTATTATCTAATAAACTTGAGTTTTGAACTTTTTTACCAGCGTTAACAATTGTAGTTGCTGGGACAAATTGTTCGATTAATTTAATCCATGATGTGTCAAATTTATTTAAAAACTCTAACGTTCTACTTGAATTAATTGGTGTTGTCGTTGTGTTAAGATAGTCAAAATATATTTTTGATAATGATGGGTACGTTTTAATAGTTTTTCTATTCTTAGGGTTGATAAAATTGTCTAAAGATTTTTTAATGAACTGGTTAAATGACACCGTTGAAGCATCAAACATTAAAGTATTATCAATATTTAAATCAGAATTAACCCTACCAATATTTCTCATGTATTGGCGATAAACAGTCACATCAAATATTCTGTTTGATGCTAAGTAAACTTCTAATTCTTTTGAATTAATTGCTAACCTACTATCATCACTTGTATATTCAGTATACCCATTAGCGTCTTCAAATATGTAGTCTTTTGTTTCTTCTGTATAAACCCAACTTTTAACGTTATCTATTGTTCTTTGTAAGTCAAAAAGATATACGTTACCAAATTTTTTATATTCGTTAATGTACTTTTTACCAAAATCAAAACCACCAATATTAACCTTGTCTTCACGGAAATAACCACCATTTTCTTGGTATTTAACACTCACTGGTATCGTAGGATAACCATTAGAATCAAAAGGTACTGTTTGAAATAAAACAACTGGATCATCACCAGCAACATTACTATAAATTTTATTTAAAGTGTCAGGTGCATCTAATTTTCTTTCAGCTAAGTAGATATACTCATTGAAATCAAAAATTTCTTCTGGCAGACCAACTAATTTTAATATAAACTCAACAGATTTTCTAGTACCTTTAGATTTAAATAAATAAAATGAGTTGATTAATATTCTTCTCCAAATTTCAATATCAATTTCGGCTGGGGTTGTGCCTTTAACTAAATTATCTGGGTTTAATTGAAATAATGAATCAATTAACGAATTTTCATCTTCAACTTCAAATGTTTGAAAACCTAACATTCTAGCATAGTTCTTAACTAATAAATCTGGAACGTTTTCAATTTTGTTATAACTAACATTTCTCATGAAAGTTATACCATCAATATATTTTTTTACATCATCAAATGTTTTACCATATAATTGTAAAATTAAATTAAACTTTCTATCACTGGTGTCAAATTCTTTTAATATATCGGTTGTTAAAAATCTGGCGATTAAATTAGTTTTTACGCTATCATAGCTATCAGCTAAATCATTTAATTTAGTTGTATATTTATCAAAATCATTCCCAAACATATCAATATTAATATCATCGTATTTTGGGAAATAAACAGTTTCTTTAACATTACTAATAACACCATTATCAGATATTTTAGGGAACATAAATTCACTATAATATTTACCAGTTTCTTCATCTACGTTTAATAAGAACGCAGCTAAATCACTTAAACCTTCAAAAAATGTTTTGTATATTGAGCTTTTTGGTTTGATGTAGAAATTTACGTTAGCCTCATCGTCAACATTTAAAAGAGATGAAAATGGATCGCCAGCAATAACTAATCTAATACCAGTGGCATCATCGTTATAATTTTGTGGTAATGTTGCACTAATAATTGGGTACTCCACATTATTATAATACACGACATAATCTTTATAATTCTTAGTAAAGTTTCTATACTTAGTAATATTTTCACTATCAGTTAATGTACTACCAGATGTTGTGTACTCAATATTAAATGGGTTGGATAGACCGTATAAATTCACCTTAAATTCAGAGCGACCCTCAGTTGGGTATATTGTATACTCGACAACAGTTGGTGTTAGGATTGAAATGGCGTTAAGTTTTATTGCCGCTGGGAATGAATTATATATCTCTAATAAGATATTTTTAAATCTTTCCTTTAATGATGAGAATAAAACATAATTATCTAATTTTCTCCTATCAAATAGAACATTAACTTTAATATTTTGGTCTATTTTATTTTTTAAAGTTTGAACATATGGTTTACCTTCAAAATAAGGTAAATTTCTATTGGCTATATCCTCAACTGTAAAACTTTTAACAGCGTCATTTTGAATTGACTGGGTACTAAGATTTAATTGAGCAGTTGCTGTTAATTGTGCTTGTCTATCTCTTGTTTGATTATACGGTACACTTTTGTTTATTGAAAAATTACCAAGGGTAAAGAACGGATCCCCGTTTATTTCATTTTTAGCGTTTGCGAATTGCAAACCAACTAATTTATCACCAAAAGAATCACTACCAAACGCACCTATTTTACCTTGTACAGTTCTGTATCTTAAAGCGTTTTCATATAATAAGTATGACGAACATGGTACGTACTTAGTTTCACCATTAATCGAATATGTGCGGTAACCATCACAACCAAGAGCTTTAGCTGCGTCATAAGCTTCTTGTGCTGTATTATATAAATCACGTATGATTTGGTTATTTGTAGTGAAACTTAAATTAGCCATTTCTTACGATATTTTTTAATGTTTTTGTTGTGTCTATAGCGTTTCTTTTCTTTCTAACTTCAAAAAGTTTCTTATCAACAGCATCTCTTATTTCATAAAGGTCGTATTGCGTGTAAATGTTACCATCAAAATCATACATCGTGTAAATTCCATCATCCATTGATTTTGTTTGATCCCCAAATAACCCAATAGCTAAACTTTCTAAATCATAGTTAACCATTTCAACCTCAATTACTTGTGGTGAAAAACTTGTATTTGTGATTATAACGTTTTGGTCTTTTCTACCAATAAATGGTGCTGCTGTAGGTTTAAAGCTAGGTGCGACATTTGGCGTTACTGTGCAAAACAACATATTACCAACATTGTTGTAAATATACTTAATTGTTTTTTGAGATGAGTTTGGTGTGTTAACTTGTACTGGTTCAGAAATAAATGATGATGTAATTACTCTGTATAAATTAGGTATTTTAGTACCATCATTATTTAAATACTCAACACGATAACCATCTAAACCATTATTTGAGAATTTGCTAATATAATTAGCTGGAGCAGAATCAACATTAAAAATCAAACCTTTTACATCTGGATACGTTGCTAATTCAGCACAATCCTCAATCTTAACTCTAATTTGAGCTGGTCTAATGTATATCGTATAAAAACCTTTTTGATTAAACACATCTTTAGGTAAGGTCATATTGTACAATCCACCTAATATCTCAACGTTTTTACCACCAAAATCAGTTGTAGACATAACAGGTTTAATTACCTGACTACCAAGTAGTTTTGTTATTTTTTGTACCTCAGTAGAATTTCTATTTCTGCTATAGATAACAACAACTTCAATATCGTTTGGATCGACATCAGCTGGTCTTTTTACACCGTATACTCCAATTGCCATTTTTTATATATTTTTAAAATTATATCCTTTTTTATTTATTTTATAATACCCTAAGCCAGCTTTACTTAACTGATTAATGTCTTTAACGTTTTTTAATTTTTTAGCTCTTTCAAAAGCACTATTCAAACCTCTATCTATAAATACTTCGGAGATAATTTTTGGTTCCTCAATTAACCCATCAAACAAAATTAAATTTGGTGTGGGTTCGGTTACCGTATTTGATCTCATGTAACTAAATATAGATAAATTATTACCTAAATCAACATACTTTACAGGATTTTCGGTATCTAAATATAAAACATACTCAGGGTAGTCTGGGTCATCAACCAGTATCATGGCAGATATACCTAAGCCAGGTATAATAAACTTTATGTTAATTCTAGCGCTTAAATTTGAAAAGGTTTGTTCTTCAATTGTAACCGTGCCACCAAAACCATCACCAGCTTCTTGTGTAAAATTTATTTTTTTAGCTTCTTGGTTTGTTATTATAACATCCTTTTTATTAAAATATTTGTTTATCAGTGCAAACTTAGTATCAGTAACACCAGTGACAAAATATTTAGAGTCTGATGGGGTAAATAATTCCTTAACATCTTCTGGTGTTGATATTATTTTTGTATTTGTTTCATATTCCACAACATCAAATTTTATGTTAGTGGATGACATTATAGCATTATCAACTAAATTATTAATTTGAATCAATTTGTAATCGCTTGGTGTGTTATAACTAGCGTCAGTATAAGACCCTGGTAAAATAGTGTTTGATTCAATGTTAATCAATATTGAACTGTCCTCGTTATTTAATTTAATTCCAATCATGGTGGTAATGTATTTTTAGGGGGCTTCTGTTAATGTTTCTGATGTTTGAGGTCGTATTGATTTTTTATCAGTTTTTATAGCCGCATTTAATGGTATGTATATGTTTTTAATGTCACCACTATTATTAGATAATGACAACTTAACAGTACCCTTAATTCTAATTTCATTTGTATAACTGAAACTATAAAAAACTTTATTACCGATACTAAAACGCAATTGTATAGTTATATTTCCATTAGGTTCTATGTAATTATCACCATTGTAAACTAATAAAACATCGAATAAATAATCTCTAAGATTAGTTGATTGATTTAATGTATCAAAATTAAGATTTAAATAATTCAGATTTAGTTTACTAAAAATAGCCAAATCAGTTTGGTTTATTTTATTTGGTGCATAGTTAGTATATAAATAATTATGATCTAATAATGTTGGATAATCAGAAGGTGAAAACTTACCATTAATTTTACTTATTATTTTATACGGTAATCTATTATCGTAATCAACTGGATAATAAATATTATAACCATACTCATCTGATACTATATAAACTTCATACGCTTTACTTTCTTGATGTAAAAGAACAGCACATTTTTCTTTAATTATATTATACACACCATAATCTGTTGTTTTTAAACTATGAAATGTTTGTTTTATTTTTGCCATATATGGATATAAACAACTATGGCTCGTTAAAGTTAGTACAGAAACAAAAGATGTTGTCGAACTTGGATCTAAAACATTACCATCACTATCTACTAAGATATTACCCGTATAATCACCAAAATTTAATGTTTTAGGGTTAAGGGTATTATCATAATTAGATAATATCGTAATAACCTCATCTAAAAATACATTAACATAATTTGGTGCGGGATTTGTGTAATATCTTTGACCGTAATTATAATCAATAGTTTCATTTAAAAATCTTTTATTTGTTGTTGGTGTTATTAAATAACTATCCAAAAAATCAATTAATATGTCAAAAAAATCAATTGTTTTAAACATTTCTTCTGTAAACGAATATAATGGTGATGGTGCATCGGTTGTTGTATAAACTGACGTATCAGGTATCACTAAAGCTTCAGCCACTCTATATTTATCAACCACATTCCAATTGGTTTCTCTTTCTGTATAGTATGTTGTGTTGTATATATTGTTATTTGTAATAACAGATACGTTGTTAAATTCAAGTTTTCTAATTTTCCAAGTAATATCATCGACATTATTAGCACTAATTAACTTTAACGAATCGCTATACCCATTTACCGTATCATTGTATATTGGTATTGTATATGTGTTTTGTTGAAAATTAGTAAATAATTTAGTTGGTTTACTGACTATATAATTAGCAAAAGAATTAATAAGTAAACCACAGCCAAGTACATAAGTATCCGAAACAAATTCATCTAATTGTGGTTTTGTGCTAGCTAATGGTGTTGTATGTTTATTACCCTGGTAATTATCTAATATTAAATTTTTAAGTTTAAATGATAATGGATTTAATGGATCTGGTGGTGTCGTTAAATCAACATCAACTGGTTTAATGTTTTCTATAATATTGTTTTCGAAATATTCATCATAAGCTAATTCATATAAATCAAAGTCAGTTCTTTCTATTGTAAAAGAATCTGTTTTAATATCATACTCAAATATATTATATTTTTTTGTTTCAAAATCAAGAACATATTTTAAATATCTAGTTTCATTTTTAAATCCATTAGTTTTTTGGAACCACTTTTTAGATTTTTCTTGTTTTGATGAGGGAACTAATAGAATTTTTTTAGCGTTTAGCGCATCCCAGAATGAAAACTTAACATAAAACTCGTTCTTAATATAGTTATCTAAAAAGAAAAATGAATACCCTTCATCACCCTCTTTTAATTTAAAACAAGGTCTTTCATGTATAATATTATTTGCACTAGTCTTTTCTTTTATGTTGTATTTACCATTTATAAAAATTGGGGTCGACTGTATTCTGGTTTGAGTTATGTTTGTTGGAGAATCAAAGAACTCCATCAATAAAAATGAATTGTAAAAAAATGGTTTATTTTTATATAATAAATTATTAGAAACCCAACTATCTTTTTTATCCCAATATGGTAATGTAAAACTATTGTAGAATACTGGTAAACCACTTTGTTTTGGTGTTAGTATATTTGCCAAACCAATTTTATCATTAACAAAATATGGTAACGAAGAAATTGCGCTTGAATTACTTACTTGTAATTGATCTTTAACTTTAGCCTCTCTCAAACCATTATCTTGTTTTAATTCAAAAGCGTTGTTAAATGCTACTTCTATACTACCACCAACTTCAAGTGGTGCCAACCCAAAACCTCTTTTAATTTTTAATATATGATCGGTAAAATTAGATTCAATATACGGTGTTATTTCTGCAATATCATTTTCCTGTAAATATTTTAAAAAGAAAATATTAAAATTTAATTCATATGATGTTTCTGGTTTGTATTCATATATCTCAGAATCAATAATACCATTTACAACACCTGCGGCACCAAGATTCAACAACTTATTGTTATAGAAGTCTCTATCAGATGGGTAGTCTTCAGACGCAATAAAATTATTTATTGATATATCGTTATTAATAACTCTTGTTTTTAACATTTTACATCCTTATATTGATTGTAAGGTTTAACCGCATTTGGATCATCCTCGTTATTATTTTCATTTAAATCTAACCCAGCCAATATATCACCAAATTCGTTTGTAAATTGACTACCAAGTGATGTAATATCATTAGTGCTTAATTGGTATCTTCTAACACATCTTTTCTCAGGGACGAGAAAAAAATTAATCTGGTTAAATACGTAAAAAGAATTATTCATAAAAGGGAAATCAATAAATAAACCATCCTCGTTAGCCGCACCAACATCGTATATATCTCTCCAAATATACTTTTGTTTACTTCTACTAAAAATAGCGTAGTTAGGTACGTTTATTGTGTTATCACCACTATCTTCAATATATAATGATTTTAATTTTAAATTAATTTTATAAAATGGTTTATAATTAAATAAAACATTATTATGTATAAATCTATGATGTATTTCAGATATTTCAGTTTCTGTTAAGTTTTCTGTACTATTTTCACATAACGCATAATAAAAACTATCACCTATATTAACTTTTTTATTAAACCCCTTAGAACTATTTGTTATTTTTTCTAACCCATCACCATCACTAACAAAATCAATAAAAAAATTAAAATGAGATTCAACATCACTAAATGATGTTGTGTTTGGTGATCCGTTTTTTATTATACCTATATAT
>Ga0114982_1001019_pt1 | contig 14469 bp, 18 predicted proteins | sample Shrwel_input2_FT_FD_87183 | JGI IMG/M metagenome (GOLD analysis project Ga0114982, IMG submission 87183) | Subsurface microbial communities from deep shales in Ohio, USA - Utica-3 well 1 S input2 FT | ecosystem: Environmental > Aquatic > Deep subsurface > Shale gas/oil reservoir > Produced... | reverse complement strand
CTTTTATAATAAAATAATTAAATAAACATTCTTAAAACTTCGTTTGGTTATGGTTATCTTCTAATTCTACCATCCACCAGAAGCGCCACCGCCACCGAAACTTCCGCCACCGCCGAATCCTCCAAAACCGCCACCGCCTCCTGAGCTTCCACCGCCGAATCCACCACCTCCAAAACTTCCTGGGAATGGAAAAAATCCGCCGGGGTAATTTCTCCGACCTCTTCTACTGAGAATGACATCGCCATCATCGTCACCACCACCTCTGTTTCTGAAAAGGATAATGAGAATAATGAAAATCACGAATCCGATGAGGATTAATTTAGAAATATTAATGTCTCCCGATTTCTTTTGGCTAGCTAAAGGTTTAAATTTCCCCTGAACGGCTTCCATGATAGCAGAAGTTCCGCCATTGATGCCTTCATACCATTTTCCTTGTTTGAATTTTGGAGTAACAATGTAATCCAGAATTTGCCCGGCAACAGATGCTGTTAAATATTGTTCTACAGCTCTTCCTTGCTGTATAGACATGGTTCTGTCTTCGGTTGCAATAAGGAAAACAACTCCGTTGTCAACATTTTTTTGCCCGATTCCCCATTTTTCACCAAACATAGTTGCGAGATAATTGATATCTTCTCCTTTGGTTGATGGAATAATGATTACCTCAATTTCGGTTGAGGTAGAATCTGCAAATTTGATGAGCTTATTGTTGAGTTCATTTTTTTCCTGATGAGTAAGAAGATTTCCTTCGTCATATATGGGATATAAAACCGTTGGTTTTTCAGGAATAGTGTATTGTGCAGATACAAAATTGTAAAAGCAGATACATAAAAATGAAAACAGTATTTTAAGAGAATGTAATCTCATTGGGAAGTTCGTTGGGGTTTTCTCCTGTTACAGGAAAATGTTTTTTGAGTTCGAGACCGGTTTCCAGAATCGCACTTTTTAGGGCTTTATGATAATTACCTTTTGCAAATTCTGAAGTAATAAAATCATGAAGATGATCCCAATACGCTTGGCTTACTTTCTCGTGAATGCCGGTGTCACCAATTATGGTAAGATATTTTTGTTCAAAATTAATATGAAAAAGCACTGCGTTTTTATTTGCAGTTTTATCTTTACACAATTCATTAAAAACTTCAAAAGCAATTTTGGCATTGTCGCTATCGGTAGTAGAATCTATATGAACACGAATTTCTCCGGTAGAATGATTTTCTGCCGACTGAATAGCTTCCACGAGGGAAGCTATTTGTTGATCTGTTAGATATTGGCTCATTATTCTGTGAAAACTTCCGGTGCATTTTCTGCTCCTGCAGCAGCTTTAAAGTAAGGTTTCTCTTTGAAATTGGTGAAATTCGCCAGAATATTATTCGGGAATGTTTTAATAGAAGTATTGTATTCCTGAGCAGCACTGTTGTAATAAACAGTTTCTGTTCTTATACTGTTTTCGATTGCTGTAAACTCTCTCTGGAAATTAATGTATTGCTGATCTGCCTTAAGATTCGGGTAAGATTCTACAACAGCCATTAATCTGCTTAACGCACCAGATAATTCTCCCTGTGCAGCCTGAAATTTAGCCAAATCTGCTTCAGTTAAATTGGTTGGGTCGATGTTGATTGATGTAGCTTTTGAACGTGCTTCGATTACTTTAGTTAAAGTTTCCTGCTCAAATTTAGAATAAGATTTTACGGTTCTTTCCAAATTGGGAATCAGGTTGGCTCGTTTTTGATAAACGGTTTCCACATTAGACCATTTGGTGTTTACATTTTGTTCTTTGGTAACGAAGTTGTTGTATCCGTTTTTCCCCCAGAAAAATAATACCGCAACGATAATTAGAAGAGCAATACCGATGGTTCCGGCGCTCATGCAACCTTTGTTTTTCATATCTGAATTTTTATAATGTTTTTAATAGTTTATTGATTGAATTTTCTTCAGCTCAACGTATTTTTTTAACGAAGAAAAATCATATCATGTGATTTTTAAATTTTCCTGCTACCCAAATATACAAATTATGTGCTAATTTTGCAGAAAATAAATTGAATGACAACAATAGTGGTGGCGATGGGAGAAAAAAATGAAATTGGTTCTGATAACCAGTTGCTTTGGCATCTTCCGAAAGATTTAAAACATTTTAAAGAACTCACATCGGGACATCCTATCATTATGGGAAGAAAAACTTACGAAAGTATTGGCAAAGCACTTCCGAACCGCACCAATATTGTAGTTTCAAGAAAAAAAGACTGGTTTCAGGAGGGAGTTTTGATTGTAGGAAGCATTAAAGAAGCTGTAAAGTTTGCTAAAAAAATCGATGAAAATATCTTCATCATTGGCGGTGGAAATATCTATGAGCAAACAATGGAAATTGCTGACAGATTGGAAGTTACTTTGGTTAAAACTCAATTAAAAGCAGATACGTTTTTTCCTAAAATTAATTCTAAAATCTGGAAACTTTCTGAAGAGATTTGTCATGAAAAGGATGAGAAAAATCAATACGATTTTTGCTTTCAGACGTATGAAAGAATTAATGATTAAAAGGGGGTACTTTGATTTAAGAATCAAGGCTAAACAACCAACAATCAACCAAATTTATTATCTTTGCACTTCTAAATTTTAATAATGAATAAATACATAAAAATCGCAGTTGCAGCTCTTCTTATTCTTGGAGGTCTTTACATGATGATTTTCACAAGAAATCTGGGATGGGGAATTGTAGTTTTCCTTTTGTCAGCTTTACCTATTTTTCTGTTTTTTAAAAACGAAAATATCCTTTTGGCGTTTTGGCATCTGAGAAAACAGGATATGGTAAAAGCTACAAAGTTTTTGAATAATATCAAAGATTACAAAACGGAACTTCACAAAAATCAATACGGTTATTACCATTATTTACACGGGTTAGTTTTGGCTCAGGATCATCCTACCAAAGTAGAACCTTTAATGAAAAAAGCCTTGGAATATGGTTTGAATATGAAGCACGACAGAGCGATGGCTACTTTAAATTTGGCAGCAGGAGCAATTTCTAAAGGCAGAAGACAGGAAGGACAAAGACTTTTAGAAGAAGCAAAAAGACTAGACACTGCAGGAATGATGACGGATCAGATTAAAATGATGAAAGATCAGTTGAAAATGCCAACCATGCAAAAGCATATGCACAACCCAAATATGAGACAGAGAGGGAAGTTTTAATAACGACTTTTTTTAAATAAATAAAAATGCACTAATTCAGTTTGGTGCATTTTTTATTTTTCTAATAAACGAGGTGGAGGAGTAGGTTCAGGAAATTCAAAAAAATGATCATTAGGATAAAGTTTTGCTCGAACTGAAAGAAGTTTGTCAAGTTTTTCAAATTTATCTTTTAAACCTTCGTCATTGAAATATTTTGTTTGACTTTTGTTACGATAATAAACAGTAACTATTGGCGGATAATTCTTTCGTGCAGATTTATTCTCTCTTTCCATGTATTTGAAAAAAAAATCAAAAGAAAGAGAATCCTTAGGATTTATGGAGTATGGAATTTTAGATAAAGACTGTTGTTGTTTTTTAAATGAACTAATTTCAGAAAGTGTTTCTACATATAATGTGTCATTTTCTTTTATAAAAGTATAATTTTCGAACGCAACAAATATGCAAGCAGAATGATTGACTCTAACCTCTAAGGAGTCGCCATTCTCCATTTTTCGTGAAAATTGATAAAGATCTTTTTCTAAATCAAATTTACTTTCGCGTTTGCAGGATAATAATAGCAACATCGTTAATAAAAAAAACGACCTTTTCATATACTACATTTCAGAATTGCTTTCATACCCATAAAATTTAGGCATTTGCCAATGATATTTTACCGCTAAAGTTCGTATGCTTACAATCATTAAAATGGTGAAAATCTGTATAAAAGTATAAGAAAGAGTGGTAAAATGCGTAAGTAATAAAAATGTTGAACCGCCAATAATACAGGCACTCGCGTAGATTTCTTTTCGGAAAATTAATGGAATTCTGTTGAGTAAAATATCTCTGATAATCCCTCCGAAACAACCGGTGATGGTTCCTAATCCAATGCAGATTAAAGGATGAATATCCAAATGCAGACCTTTCTGAATACCGATTATAGTGAACAATCCCAATCCGAAACTATCGAAAAAAAATAAGGTGACTTTAAAGTTTTTTTCGATTGATTTAAAAACCATAGAAAAAATACTTGTTGCCAAGATTAAACCGCACATCAAAAGATCATGCATCCAAAAAACGGGTATGTCTAAAAGCAGATCTCGCACCGTTCCGCCACCCACTGAGGTAACAAAAGCGATAATCAGTACCCCGAAAGGATCAAGCCTTTTTTGCATCGCAGCAAAACTTCCCGACATCGAAAAAGGTATCGTACCAAGAATTTCTATGGCAAAGTTGAACTGTTCGTGCATTGGTTTACAGAAAGTCGATTACTTTCAATCTTTATAATAAATTATTTAAAGAAAATTTTAAATATAAAATTTAGTTTGTCATTCCGGAGGAATCTTGGCTAATCTAATGAAAGCTTAGATTCCTCCGGAATGACAAAATCGGAAATAATAAAATCTATTATTTTATTATTCTACTCTCACCGCTTCCGGAACGAGCAATTCGTATTCTCCTTTATGGTTGATGATTTCTCTTACGATACTGCTGCTGATAAAAGATTTTCCTGATGAGGTCAGTAAGAAAACGGTTTCCAGTTTTTTGTGAGCCAAAGTACGATTGGTATGAGCAATGGCTTTTTCAAATTCAAAATCGGCAGGATTTCTTAAACCTCTCAAGATAAACTGAGCATTTTTCTCAAAACAAAAATCGACAGTAAGACCTTCAAAATGATCTACTTCTACATTCGGAAATTCGGCAACAGAATTTTGTATAAATTCCATTCTTTTTTCGAGCGGAAACATATATTTCTTCTGAGAATTTTGTCCGATCGCTATGATTACTTTGTCGAAAAGTGCCGCAGCTCTCTCAATAATATCGTAATGTCCTAATGTGATAGGATCAAAAGATCCCGGAAAAACGGCAATTTTCATGCTTGATTTAATTATAAGTTATGAGTTAGAACGATGAGTTAAAAAACAAAGTGACTAACTTCGATCTTCCAATATTCATCTTCCAGACTCTAATTTTTTTTATTCAGTGCTTTTTCAACTTCGTTTCCGCAAAGATCTTTGATGGATATTCCGTAGATTTTTGCCTGTTGCGGAAGAATACTTGCCGGAGAAAATCCTGGATTGGTGTTCATTTCAAGCATATAAGGAATTCCGTCCATTAAAATAAATTCACTTCTGGAAAAACCACTCATTCCTAAAGAATTATACGCTCTTTTTGCAATTTCTTCTACTCTTTTTGTAGTTTCTTCATCGATTCTTGCCGGAGTAATTTCTTCTGAAGCTCCTTCATATTTAGCTTCGTAATCGAAAAATTCATTTTTAGGAACAATTTCTGTGATTCCAAGTACAACGGTTTCACCTTTAAAATCAACAACTCCTACAGAAACTTCCATTCCGTTGAGAAAACTTTCAATTAAAATTTCATCATCTTCTTTAAAAGCAATTTCTGTTGCGGCAATAAGTTCAGAAGCTTCTTTAACTTTAGAAATACCGAGTGAAGATCCTGATTGATTTGGTTTTACGAAAACGGGAAGACCAAGAGTTTCTATGATCTCGTCCACGTTAATATTTTCACCTTTTCTTAAATAAATACTTTTCGCAGAAGGAATTCCGTACTTTGATAAAACTGCTAAAGTATCTTTTTTATTAAACGTTAAAGCACTTTGATAAAAGTCACATCCTGTGTAAACTTGTCCTATTGCGTCCCAATATGCCTGCAAAATCCCATTTTCACCGGGACTTCCGTGGATGATGTTGAAACAGACATCGAATTTTAAAGTTTCATTGCTATTTAAAGAAACCGAAAAATCTCCTTTGTTGATGGGAAGTTTATTTTTTTTTTCATCTAAAAAATACCATTCGTCTTTCAGAATTACGATTTTATATACTTTATATAAGTCTCTGTCTAAAGAATCGTAGATCAATTGTCCACTTTTCAGGGAAACTTTATATTCATCGGAATAGCCACCCATCACTACGGCAACATCTTTTTTGCTCATATCGGTTTATATCATTTAAGGCAAATTTAATGAAATTATATCATGCACAAATTGAATTTTATAAAATTTGAAGCCAAATACTAATTCTTTTAAATAAAAAGTACAATCAAAAATTATTAGTTATATTTGCCATATAATTCAAGTATTTTTAAATATGCTTAAATCACTTTTCAATTGGAAAGTTTTAGTTAATTTATTAGTGGCAGTCACAGTTTTCGTGGGATTGGTATGGCTTACATTTCGTTGGCTGGAGTATCATACAAACCACGGACAAGAGATTCCTGTTCCTAATGTTGTTAATAAATCTGTACAAGATGCTGTCAAAATATTAGAGGACACCGGTCTCGACTATGAAGTAGACAGCGCAACCTATAATCCGAAATACAGACCTTTTCAGGTTTTAAAAATTTTTCCTTCCCCAGGATCACGAGTAAAAGACGGAAGAGCAATTACGCTAAAAGTAAACCCTAGAAGTTGGGCTCCTGTTGCTGTTCCTGATGTTATTAATAAATATGCAGGTCTTGCTTTCCAAAGATTAGATCAGGTAGGTTTAAAGGTTGGCGATACTATTTTTGAGCCAAGTATACAGAAAGATGCAGTTCTGAGAATTTTATTTAAAGGACAAAATTTAGCTCCGGGAACCAAAATTCCAAGATTTTCAGTTATTGATGTAGTGGTAGGTTCCGGACCAATGCGAAACATTACTATACCAAACGTTGTAGGTCTAACGGTGAAAGAAGCGAAAGCAGTTATTGCAAGAAACCTATTTGAAGTAGGTATTGTAGACCATGAAGATGGCGGAAAAGATGAATCTGATATTGTGTACTACCAAGATCCTGCTGCAGGAGATGCAAGAGATCAGGGAATGCAGATCGATCTCTGGGCAAGTAAGAAAACACCAGCTGAACTGCGTGACAGAATAGATCAATTAAACTCTACTTACAGAATGAAAATTGATACTACTTTGCCTCCGATCAGATATGAAGAAGTTCCCAATTTTCAGGAAGAACCGGTAAACCAAACACCACCGCCAGCTCCGAAGCCTGTAACTCCAAAAACTAGCGTGCAATCAACGGCTAAACCAGTGAGTACAACAAAAACTACAGATACGAAGCCCAAAACTTCAGGGAGCAATCCTGACAACTCAGCGAAGCCGATAACACCTGCTGCTGAAAAACCAAAAGGTAAAAAAGTTATCATCTAAAAGATAACTTCATAATAAAATTCAGGCTTCAACTTTAATTATGTTGGAGCCTTTTATGTAAAAAAAAATAGAATGACAGAAGATAACGAAGATTTTTTAGATGAAGAGTTATTAGATCCTAACAATATTGATATTGATGAAGAGAATAAAGGCTTGTATGAACATGTAAATATTACTGTTGATGGTAAACAAGAACCTTTAAGAATTGATAAATTTCTTTTGAACTTCCGTCAGAACTCTTCAAGAAATAAGATTTCGCAAACCTGCAGAGCAGGAAACGTGGTGGTGAACGGAAACCCTGTGAAGCAGAACTATCGTGTGAAGCCGGGAGATCAGATTTCGCTATTACTTGCGCACCCACCGAGACTGAATGTGATTATTCCTCAGGATATTCCTATTAATATTGTGTATGAAGATGACGATTTAGTTGTAGTAGATAAAGATCCTGGAATGGTTGTGCATCCTGGATTCGGAAACTGGGACGGAACTTTAGTCAATGCTTTGGCTTTTCATTTTGATAAGAAAGGTGAAAAATCTGATCTGGACAGAGTAGGCTTGGTTCACAGAATAGATAAAGATACATCTGGACTTTTAGTCATTGCCAAAAATGAATATGCACTGAGCTTTCTTGCAAAACAGTTTTTTGAAAGAAAAACAAAAAGATTGTATTGGGCTTTCGTTTGGGGAAATGTAAAAGAAGATACAGGTACGATAACAGGACATATAGGACGACATCCTAAAAACAGAATGCAGATGTATACTTATGTTGATGGTAGCCAAGGAAAGCACGCTGTAACACATTACAAAGTTTTAGAAAGATTTAAATATATGACTTGGGTAGAATGTAAACTGGAAACTGGGAGAACTCACCAGATTAGGGCGCATTTCAAACACATCGGTCATACTTTGTTCAATGACGAGCGGTATGAAGGAAATGTCGCACTTCGTGGAGTTAATCTTCCAAAGTATAAACAGTTTATAAAAAATGTTTTTGATATTTTACCAAGACATGCGCTTCATGCTCATACTTTAGGATTTATACATCCCACAACCAAAAAGGAATTGTATTTTGAGAGTCCAATGCCTCAAGATATGACGGATGCCGTAAAAAAATGGAGAAATTATTTAGAAAACTAAAAATATATTGAGAATTTTTTTATATTTGTTGAATTGAAATCAAGATTTGTTATGAGAAAACTATATGCTATCGTATGTTTAGCTCTTTTGTCTAATGCATACAAAGCACAAGAATCATTACCATACTATCAGCAATATCTATTAGATGGTGAGTTCCTGTTCAACCCTGCACAATATGGTAAAACGGACTATGTACAGCTTAATCTAAACTATCAACAACAATTTTCAAAATTTAGCGAATCTCCAAACGTACAGTCTGTAGGGATTAATGCTAATATTTTTGATAGAGTGGGAGCGGGTATTTCCGTTTTCAGAGACAGCAACGGTCCTATATCTGCAGGTGGTATTACAGCGGGAGCTTCTTACTTCATCCCTCTAAGCAGTGAAGGAGATAGAAAAGATCAGTTTTCTTTCGGTACAAGTGTTAATTTTTATAATATGAATTTTGATTATTCTAAAATTAATACAGAAGACGGTTACGATCCATTATTACAGGGGAACGAAAGTAACATCTTTATGGCTTACGCAAACTTCGGTTTAGCTGCTACATACAGAGGTTTATTCGGTGGAGTTTCTGTAAATGATATTGCACTAAGTAATGACGAATCTATTGTTAACAATTATGAGCCATCTCCAATCAAGTTTTTCTTAAACTTAGGATACGACTGGAAGATTGCAGACAATATTGCGATTACTCCTTCAGCTTTAATCAATTTAAATACAAATTCTACAAGAATGATGGATTTAAACTTGATGGCTACTTTCTCAAACGACATCAATGCTTTCTCTTTCGGGGTAAGCTACAGAGGGGTACAAAACAGATTTGATAATCAACAATTGAGTATTTCGCCAATCGTAAAAGTAAGATTCAACAAATTTATGGTGGGTGCTACTTACAATCTTGGAATGTCAGACATTCAGGAGTACGGTGGAAATAGTTTTATGTTAGGAATTGGATACAACTTTGATAACTTTATTAATCATAGAGGATTTAGATACTAATATGATTTAATTTAAATAAATTTGAGCTCTGAATTTTTTCAGAGCTTTTTTTATGATTTACATTCACATTCCTTTCTGCAAGCAAAAATGCAGTTATTGCAATTTTCACTTTTCTACATCTTTAAATTTTAAAGATGAAATGATTGATGCAATAAAAAAAGAAATATTTCTTCGCAAAGACGAGCTTCAAAACAAAAATATACAGTCACTTTACTTTGGCGGCGGAACTCCGTCTATTCTTTCTGGCGATGAAATCAAGTCTCTAATTGATGAGGTTTTAAAATTTTTCAGTTTTAATTCTGATATAGAAATTACATTAGAGGCAAATCCGGATGATTTAGACAAAAACTTTTTAAAACAATTGTCGGATTCAGCTGTCAATCGATTGTCAATTGGGACACAAAGTTTTTTTGATGAAGACTTAAGATTGATGAATCGCGCTCATAATGCTTCAGATGCAGAAGGTTCTATTAAAAGAGCGCAGGATTTTGGGTTTGAAAACTTAAGTATTGACCTAATTTACGGCTCACCAACATCGAGCTTAGAAATATGGAAGCAGAATCTCAATAAGACTATTGCTCTTGAAGTTCCGCATATTTCATCTTACGCATTAACGATAGAACCGAAAACGGCTCTCGAAAAATGGATTGCGAACGGAAAAGTTTCTAATCCGAAAGAAGAAGAGCAGAACAAAGAGTTTTATTACATGATCGATTTTTTGAAAGATCATAATTTTGAGCATTACGAAATTTCAAATTTTGCCAAAAAAGGTTTTCATTCCAGACACAATTCTGCCTATTGGAAATATCAGGAATATCTGGGAATTGGTCCTTCTGCACATTCATACAACGGATTTGATGTCAGAAGCTGGAATGTTGCCAATAATCAGCAATATATTAAAAAACTGAACTCAAATCTTTTGGCAAAAGAAACCGAAATTCTTTCACCGAAAGATCAGTTCAACGAAATGATTATGATTGGGTTAAGAACAATCTGGGGTGTAAATATGGAAAGTTTAAAAAGTAAATTTAAAGAAGATATTCTTGAAGTATTTTATAAAGAAATTCAGCAGAAAATAGCTGATGGAATTCTTATTAAAGAAAATAATCACCTCAAAATCCCTGAAAAACACTGGTTTATGGCAGACGGAATTGCATCAGATTTGTTTCAGGTTTAGTATAGAGCTAGTAATTTGGAAGATGTTGCAAGTTGCTTGTAAAAAACTTCAAGCATCTCACATTCTGCATCCAACAAATTCACTATTTTTGCATTAAATTTCACATCGTTTGAAAACTAAAAAACAGGATTATTCGCATCTTTCACCAAAGCAACCTATCGGTATATTTGATAGTGGTGTTGGTGGTTTAACGGTTGCTAAAGAGATCAAAAGACTTCTTCCGAATGAAGATCTTATTTATTTTGGAGATACCAAACATCTTCCTTACGGTGAAAAATCTAAAGAAGCGATTATTGAATATTCTACGAAGATAACAAACTTTCTGCTCGAGCAAAATTGTAAAGCGATTGTTATTGCGTGTAATACCGCTACAGCAAATGCTCTGAATGAAGTAATGACTTCAGTAGCAGGAAAAGTTCCTGTAATTGATGTGATCAATCCGGTTGCAGAAAAAGTTGCATATGAAATTCACAATAATGTAGGAGTTATTGCTACAAAAGCGACTGTGAATTCTGGTTTATATAAAAAAAGCATCAGAAAGCACAATAAATTTATCAAAGTAGATGAGTTGGCAACGCCGCTATTGGTTCCTGCGATTGAAGAAGGTTTTAAAAACCATCCGATTACCCACTCGATTATTTATAATTATCTGAGTAATGCGAAACTGAAAAATATTGAAACTCTTATTTTGGGTTGTACCCATTATCCGCTTTTAATTGATGAGATCAAGCAATACTATGGTAATCGTGTTCGTGTAATAGATTCTCCAAATATTGTGGCAAATCATCTGAATATTATTTTAGATAAATATCAGCTCCTAAATACCAATAATTCAAAACCAACCTATCAGTTTTACCTTTCGGATATTACCAAAAACTTCGAGAAAATTTCAAAAAAATTCTTTGGGAAAACAATTGATTTAGAACTGAAAGTATTATAACACAAAAAAAGACTCTGCTAAGAGTCTTTTTTTTGTGTTTGAATTTATTCTGTTTCAATCTCAATGTCCGTTTCTTCTTCATTAGGTTTGAAAAAGCTGAAACTCACATTTCCGTATCTTCTTGTATCTAAAAAGTTAGGATGATCAAATTTCAATCTGCTTTGATGTTCAATCACCAAAATTCCATTCGGTTTTAAGTATTTGTTGTTTAAAACCAATGAAATCAATTCATAATATTTTTTCTCTTCCATCTCGAAAGGCGCATCAGAAAATACAATTTCATAAGATTTTTTATTCCTGAATTTCTTAAGCCAGTCGAAAACATCACCACGCTGTACACTTACATTCAAACTGAATCCCAGTTCTGAAGCTGTAGAATTTAAAAAAGAAGTGTGTTTTGGGTTTATTTCTACCGAAGTAATATCTTTACAGCCTCTGGAAGCAAATTCAAAACTTATGGATCCGATTCCGGCAAAAAGATCGAGTACAGAAATCGACTGCATATCATAAGTGTTCTCCAGAATGCTGAATAATGCTTCTTTTGCAAAATCAGTAGTTGGTCTTACATCAAAATTTTTCGGAGCTGCTATTTTTTTGGCTTTCCACTTGCCGGCAATTATTCTGTACATTATATTGTAGGGTGTTAGGAGTTGGGTGTTAGATGTTTAAGTAGGTTACAGATTAGAAAATAACAAACCATTATGTTAGTTTGTTTCTAAATGCTATGATATGATTCATTATTTTGTAAGCGAAGTTGTAAATTTCCAAGAATTGAGCTTCACTGAGGTATTTTCTATTTTTAGCCTTGTAAAGGCAAGTGACAACTTCTGCAATTGATCTTATTGAATATCCTAAGAATCTTTTGAACTCAGCATTACTCTGCAAAATGCTTCCTTCTGATATGTTTAATGCAATAGAATCAGCAGCTCTTCTTATTTGTGAAGTTAAATTGTAAAGTTCATCTTTTGGAAAACCGAGTGTCATTTGAAAAATGTTTTCTCCAAAATTCATTGAATCTTGCCAAATAATTAATTTTTCAAATTTAAAACTCATCTTTATTATATTTAAAACTCAGAAATGACACCCTTCATCAAGCATCAAACATCCTACAACAATAAAAAATTCTTATTCGGGATATTATCAAAAACAATCTTTATATTCTTCACAAATTTCTGGAGCTCTGAAATGAAAGTCTCATTTTCTGTCGTTTCACCATATACAAAAAAGCTGGTATCATTGATTCCGAAACCAATTTTACTTAAAGTAAACATCACGAAATAAAGAAAATCTACTTCCGAATTGACATCCAGATTATTGTATAAAATCACTCTCTTGTTGTCGATGGCGAAAAATTCACACTGATTATGATAAAGGTTGATATGAATTTCTTTTTTGTTTTTATTGTTAATAGAATTTAAAAACTTTTCTCCCGAAAAATTAAATTTCACAGGGATGGAAAGATCTTTGATCTTACGGTAAAAATCTTTGGGGAAAGTATAATAAAACTGTACGCTAAATTTTTTATTGACCGAAAGCATCAGTTCTTCATTTTCTTTATCCACGGGAGCATTAAAAGAAATAAGATCATATCCCGCTTCGTGGTCTGTAAAACCTTCCGGCATCAGCGTAAAATGGTTGAGTGCAGAGATCACTAAAATTTCATCAAATCTCTGTTTTAATAATACTTCTTCAAGTTTCTGAGGAATAAAATTCTTAGGAGATTCTTCGTTAACCAGATAAGATTTCTCTTCCAAAACATTTTTGTTTTTGGAAATCTGATAAATTAGTCCGTCTTTGGTGAAAAGTAAATGTAGTACGTTCATATAACAATTGATGCAAATTTAGTGAAATTCTACCATTACCGCGCCCGATTGATGATGAAGTATTTCTTTGTTGTAAAAATCTAGTCCGGTTTGGCTTTCCAAAACATCCCACACGATTTTCTGAAGAACACCGTCACCGATTCCGTGTACGATTTCTAATCTTTTTAAATGATTTTTTCGGCAGAAATTAATGGTTTGGATGAGTTTTTCCTTTTGAATAAATAGTCTCTCAAAGCTATCATAATCATTCGGATTTTTAACTAAAAGATGAAAATGAAGATCGAGAATCAGAGGGTTTTTATCGTGTTTTTTAGAAGTCACTTTTTGGGGCTCTGCTTTTTTTACTATGGGTATATTTTCATACAGAGAAGCATTTTTGGGAACCAGTTTTTCTTTTTCATATTGATAAGTAAAACCATATTGATCTTTGAAAACCACGATGTTTCCGTGTACGGAAGTAATTACCCCACTCAAATCTTCATCTACTACAGAAACTTTATCGCCAATTTTCATAATTTTACTAATAAGGTGTTTACATTAAGTTTGTCATTCCGGAGTAATCTAAACGCTATTTTTTAAAAAAGTAAATTTAGATTGTTCAGGAATGAAAAATATGCCGGTAATTTAACAATTATTATTAAATCTTGGTTCCCAATTCAATAATCTCTAGATCTTTTATTTCTTCACCGTCAATTACAAAACGCATCATGGTTCTCATTTTATGCCATCCCTGTTTTCCGCAAGCTCCCGGATTTAAATGTAAAAGATTATTTTTCTGATCATACATTGCTTTCAAAATATGCGAATGTCCCGAAATAAACAATTTCGGAGCTTTTTCAGAAATTTCTTTCTGCGCTAAAGGTGTATATTTTCCGGGATAACCTCCGATATGAATCATTAAAACCTCTGTACCTTCACATAAAAAACGTGTCACCTCTGGAAATTCAGAACGTATTTTTGCCCCGTCAATATTCCCATAAACGCCTTTTAAAGGTTTTATTTTTTCAAGCTGCTCAATGATTTCAAAACTGCCAAAATCTCCGCAATGCCAAATTTCATCGGCTTGTTTGACGT
>Ga0114982_1001011_pt1 | contig 14518 bp, 16 predicted proteins | sample Shrwel_input2_FT_FD_87183 | JGI IMG/M metagenome (GOLD analysis project Ga0114982, IMG submission 87183) | Subsurface microbial communities from deep shales in Ohio, USA - Utica-3 well 1 S input2 FT | ecosystem: Environmental > Aquatic > Deep subsurface > Shale gas/oil reservoir > Produced... | reverse complement strand
ATCCTCCTTCTTGAACATGGAGTCTACGATTGGCTCCATATAAGTGTGGATATACCTCGGCTGAGCGGCATCCTGACCACCCATCAGTCTTGAGCCGAACTGACCACCTGGAAACAGGAGATTCAGATTGTTGCTGCCGACGAAGTTCTGGGCCATGCCAGTGATGGTGGAATTTAGGGATGCCTCACCGTGATGATATGCGGCGTGCTCGGATACATAGCCTGCTAGTTGCGCTACCTTGATCTCTGAGCGCAAACCGCGCTTCAGGCAGCAATAGAGGATCTTTCGCTGAGATGGCTTGAGGCCATCCATAACGTGAGGCAGAGAACGCAGATTATCGGCATTACTGAAATGGATGAGTTCATCGTGGATGAAACGATTGTAGGGAACCTTACCTCCCTTGATGACGGCAAGAGTGCGCTTAGCATCGTAGGTCTTAAGCCACTCTTTCCGATCATCTGCCCTCTTTTTAGAGAATGCCAGACAAATCGCATCATCGGATGTGTCATCCCACTCGTATTTCATGTCAAAGAGATCCTTAAACCATTCACGCGCCTCCTGCGCCGTGGAAGTGCCTAGACCCTTATAATACTTGATAGCCCACCCCGCCGAACTATGGCTCTCACGCCATGTCTCAAACTCTGACTGGCTATAGAAGGACTTCACCTCGTTACGCTTCGTGAGTTTCAGCAGCGGTGTTGCCAGACAGCAGAGAAAGCCTTTCACAAGCAGTGACGGCCAGAAGGTGTGGAAGAAGTTCATCAGAAGACCCTTGATGTGCGAGCCATCATGGTCCTGATCAGTCATAATCATCACACGCCCATAACGCAGAGATGTGGTGGCCGTGTAAACCTTGCCTTGCTCCAGACCAAGGATCTTCTTAATGGAAGTCAGTTCCTCATTCTTGTTGAACTTCTCCTGACTGATATCCTTGACGTTCAGCATTTTACCACGGAGAGGGAATACGCCCCACTTCTCCCTACCTACGACAGCAAGACCAGCAATGGCTGATGCGGCGGCTGAGTCTCCCTCCGTCAGAATGAGAGTACAGTCAGGCGACTTGGCAGTGCCTGCCCACAGGGCATCCTCCAGTTTAGGGAGACCACGAAGGGTCTTACGCTTAGACCCATCTGTCTTCTTGGCGTCCTTGGCCGCCTTGGCATCCAGGATGGCCTGCGCCTCCTCCAGGAGACCAATCTTGATAAGGAGATCGGACAGTTTATCCGACTTGAACACGGACCCGAACTTGGCGGCGGGTGTCGTGAGTGTCTCCTTGGTCTGTGAATCAAATGCTGGATTTACGATCGTGGCGTTGATGAAGAAGACAACCGAGTCCTTGAGTTGCCCAGGCTTGATATCAATCTTCTTCTTCTTGGCGGCCTCAGTGAATGAACCGAGCACCGTCTTGAGCACTGTCTCCACGTGCTTACCGCCCTTCCTGGTGTTAATACCATTTACGAAGGAGATATGCCGGTCGTCAGGCGAGTCGTCCTCGGCAAAGAGATTCTTGGCGAGAACCGCCCCGACCTCCCAACGCTCACCGCAGCGCTCGTAGGCGTGGCTGGTCCCGTCCTTGATAAAGAGGTGAATGAACTTCTCAAAGGTATTTGTCGGCACAACGGCGCCATTCCAGGACACCTTGACCTCCTTACCGGCCATCGCCGCCAACTCAATTGCTCTGGTATGGAGAACCGTGAGCATGGCATCTAGATCCAAGCCAGGGAAGCGTGCCAGGTCCGGCTCATACGTGATTTTCACGAAGCCCTTGGTTGCCTTATCCTTGACAATGGACGGCTTTGATGCTGTCGCCATATGGTCCGTCCAGACTTGAGTATACTTCTGACCAGAGGCAGGATGCCGTGTGCTCAGAGTGAACTTGTTGCTGAAGATATTGGTGAGTTTGGCTCCATAGCCATTCTTACCGCCTACGATCTTCTCCTCACTCTTATCGTAGTTGCCGCTCGTGAGGAGATGACCAAAGATTAGTTCAGGTGCGTAGACCTTGTGCTCCTTGTGAAGTTCAATGGGGATACCATCACCGTCGTTCTCCACGTCAACGGTAATGAGCCCCTCTGGTGAACGGGTCACTGAGATCTCAATGTGTTTAATGGGCTGCTTACCAGGTGCCTGGCTACGCACAAGGGCATCGCGAGCATTCACGAGGATCTCATCGAAGATCTTGTAGAAGCCCGGATTGAATGCCACCTTATGATGTCCCATCTTACCTGACGCGGCATCGTAGACCCATCGGGTCTCCTCGTGAGTCTCCGTGCTCCCGACATAGGTGTCAGGCAACTCCAAGATATGCTCACGGTGAGTATGTTTCTTATATTGGTCGGCCATTGTAACTGGTATACTGGACCAAGGGTACACCCTTGGGTCAATTTTTGCCCCATATTTATTATTTAATACTCCATAAATAGATATGAGGGTGAATAAAACAAAGAAGAATAATAAGTGCTCCTTTAAAAATATTACACGTAAACGTGTTCTTAAAGAACATATACTTAATAAAGATTTTGACTTATTCAATATACATTATAAGGAGCCCGTTAAAAAGGATATGGCAATCGGTCTAGTATATTTCAATAGTGCTAAATCAAAGCGTCTATTAATGAACTTTTTGTATACTATAGAAAAATTCAAGATGGCAAATATACCAACATATACAATTGAGATGTATATGACTACACCTGAAATTAAGGATGCTATACACGTTAAAACCGACTTTATATTATTTCAGAAAGAGCGCCTATGTTATATACTGGAAAAACATATTCCGGAAAAATATACGAAATTACTTTTTATAGATGCAGATCTAGTATTTGATAATGTAGATTGGTATACTGATCTATCTAATAAATTGAATACGACAAATATAGTTCAACCATTTACAAATGCATTATGGCTTGATATAACTTATAAGAAAATAGTAAAACAAAGGCCAAGTATAGTATTATATTTGAAAGTTGGGGATATTAATAAATATAATCATGGTGGAATATGGGGGTATCATCCTGGATTTGCATGGGGATTCCAACGCAATTGGTTTCGTAAATGCGGGTTTTATCAGCATGGAATTTTAGGAGATGGTGATACTTTGAGTGCAACTTCTTGGATAGATAAATCATTTCATGACTCATTCTTAGATAAACGGCCGTATCAACGAAATGCCTTAAATGATTATGTAGCATTATTGAAAGTGCCGCCTTCTGTATGTTATATTAAGGGTAATATATATCATTTATGGCATGGGGATGGTAAGAAGCGTCAATATAGAGAGCGGCGAACAATATTCAAGTCAGTCAAAGATATACGTGATATTGTGGATGTTGATCCGAGCGGTCTATTCAGATTAAAAGATAATAGTTTGAAGCCGCGTATTATGAAATATTTTAGAGATAGAGATGATGATGGAATATAGTTTTATATTCAGACGCGGAAAATCGTGTTCATAAATAGAAAGATGCCTGAGAGACAAAAGAAACAGAGAGCGGGGGGGATGCCGTTGTCATTCCTAGAACCTTTTTATAGGGAGCCGTCGGCGGCGGCGGGATCAAATGTGAATGTGTCGCAGGTTGCCTTGGCTAGACCGGTATTGAATCATACTGGTGGTTCTAGACATGGACGCAGGCGCAGTCACAGTCACAAGCGTGGTCGCAGAAGTGTAACACGCAAGAGAGTAATGAAGGGGGGATTCATACCTAGTGTAATGGGCTCATTTGTTCAGAATGCAAAGATGCTTCTACCCGCAGTGGGTGTGAACGCCTATCGCATGTATATGAATTATAACAAGACACGCAGAAACCGGTATTAGAGTGTCCGGCTCTTGCGGCAATTCGCCTAAAGACAGAAAGCGTCCGACAAGGAGAAGGGCATGTCCATACAACCGAAGGCCACGCCAAATGGGAATGGAAACCTATTTGAGGTGAAAACGGTACAGTCCGGTGCTTTCCGCACCTTGATTGAGGCACTGAAGGAGATTCTGACGGAGGCTAATTTAGAGTTTGATTCGCAGGGTATTAAGATCGTAGCGGTAGATGAGACGCACACCGTGCTTGTCTATCTGCGTCTACACGCTGATCGGTTTGAGAACTTCTATTGCCCTGTAAAGCATGTTCTCGGTGTGAACATGATCTATTTATTCAAGCTTATCAAGACAATGGGTAATAATGATAGTCTCACTCTGTATCTGCCGGCGAACAACCCGAACAAGCTCGGTATTCGTATGGAGAACACAGAGAAATCACAGGTGACTAATTTCTTTCTGAAACTGTTTGACACGGATGTGGAGGACATTAGCATTCCCAGCTTGAACTTCACGAGCATCATTCACATGCACAGCACGGACTTCCAGAAGATCTGTCGTGACATGAACGTGCTAGGTGAGAAGATGGAGATTACGAGCAGCGGTAGCAATCTCATCTTCCGTTGTATGGGTGATTTTGCAGAACAGGAGACAGTTATCGCGGATAATCAGGCGTCTATGAAGGTTCAGACAAAGGGGACCACGAATGAGATCGTGCAGGGTGTATTCCAGTTGAAGCATCTGGTGCTGTTCACCAAGTGCACAACTCTCTGCCCTAGTATTGAACTCTACTTGAAGAATGACTATCCGCTTATCCTGCGTTACATGGTGGCAAATCTTGGGGAGGTGAAGTTGGTTCTGGCTCCGATCAAGAACAAGAAGGACTAAGCAAAATATCTAGTTGAAAAATTGATACTGTATATATAGCATATATACACTACCAATGGAGCAAATTCCTGAAAGATTCGCGATTCGTATGTTTTGGAAAGGGCGGCGTGGATTCGGTCTGTTCATGGCTGTAAACCACGCGGATGAAAGAGATAATAATAATAAAGCGATAGTTATCTTTTCCAGAGTAGTGCATCATAACTACTTTTACAATATTACAGTTACAGATGCAAATAGTGCATGGGAAACACGCACCGGTGTCAAGCAGGGAGGAAATGTAAGAGGGCAGTTTGACTGGAAATATAATTTCGAATCATTGGTAAATGATCGTGAAAACTTAATATACCCAATTATAAAACTTACTCCTGTGGCAACCGTTCCTATTCTTCAATCAAGAAACTTTATTCCGATTGTTGAGAGGGCACCTATAAACCAAATGGAACCTCTAGAAGTACCTGTACCTGTACCTGTACCTCTACCTATTCCTGTCCCAGTAATAGAGGCACCTATAAGAATACCACATAACAAATATCCAATCCAAGATATTCCTCAACACGCAATTAGGTGCCTCTTGCAAGGTGCAGTTATCTTGGGTGAAATATGCCCTATATCAAATAATGAGATTGATATTGAGAACGGTGCTATTACTACTTGCTTTCACATATTTGATAAGACATTTATTCAGAGATGGCTGACTATGCCAAATTCTCGTGATAAGTGTCCTATCTGTAACGCAGCATGTAATATGTATACGCTAAATGATGTGTAATGCATAAAAATTGAATTTACGAATTCGCCTTATTAAAACTACCAAATCTTACATGACTAGTCTTTCAAACTTACCAGCAGTTATCGCGATTCAAGAAGAATCGGCAAGAGGATACAAATTATATGATAGCAGACTTTACTACAATGGAAGTGAATATATCAATATTATAGCACCTATTGAAAACTATGATCTTGAGGCTGTATACAAATACGAAACGGATGGGCTACATTCATACTTTGTAAGCCTTATTAGGAAATGGTCTGGTGGAATAGTTAGTAGTTCTGAATGGACCTACACAGATTATGAACTTTCTGTCAGAGATTGTCATAGCAGTGCTTTAATGAGAGTGCCTGTGATTTCTGTATCAACAGATACAGGGGATCTAGTACCGGATGGCTCGCGTATAATTACAAAGCCTGGTAATCATATTGAATTGATTGAGTTTGCGAGTATGTATGATGACCCTCTTATATATACGTCTGATCCATACTGTAGGGTCGTCACTCCCCCTGTGGCTACTGTGCCTGTGGCTACTGCGCCTGTGGCTACTGCGCCTATAGCTTATATACCAACAATGCCCCCCCATGTAAAGCATATTGTCATTCAAGATGCTATTCGTAAAGGAGATTCTTGTATTATATCATTTAATGATATAACAGAAGAAAATGCTAGTCTCACTTCGTGTGGCCATGTCTTTACCACAGAGGCAATTCAAAAATGGCTTTCACAATCTAGTTCTGGAGGGTCCTGTCCTCTGTGTAAGCAGCAGTGTCAGTTAGTCTAGCCGTTGACCCGTTTTAGGTTCCATGTTTATCTATACTATTTCTATTTGCTAAAGTAGTTTTTCCAATTTTTACATACGCTTCTGAACATGCGGTGTATAGAGAACCTCCGACTCCAGACAATGACCATCAACAAATGAAAGTCCATCCGATTTATTAAATTTCTCGGCATTGGCGTTCCATACTTTCAGAATATTAAACGTACCCTTCTTAGGACTCATGCTTACACCCATACACGTGTTGCCATCCTCCTTGAATGCCTTGCCCATCATAGCATGTAATACCTGTGCCATAAATACATCTTTTACATTATCGGAAGGCACCTTCATACTATAACTGCCACCACGGATATTCTGATGGTTCTCCCAGAGGGGCAGGATATCACCACGCATAAAAAAGGGCAGGCCATTCTTGAATCGGGTTTGACCGATCTCCTCCATCGCCATTAGAGCATCTTGCCACGTCACGCAGGTGTGGACCTTTACGAAGGTATCTATAGTCCAGCGCTCGGCATCCGCCTGATGAAAATATATGGTCCAGTTACCAGTCTGGATAGGATCAGTTAGTTTCGGAAGCGTCGTCATCCTCGTGTATGTTAGTATGCGCAAATTCATTAAGCCCCTTTTTTATACTGGTCCCATCATCTAAAACTATCTCAACTGTGAAATCAGTGCTACAGTAAAGGAGGGGTGACTTATTTTTACAGCACCATAGTGAAAAAATCTCTATGGGTAAAGGCTGTATTTGACCAGACCACTTTATATCATTTACCCAATCGGTTAGATCAATCAATTCATTACCGGAAGCTAGAACTGAAAAGGCGAGGAACGATATGTGTTTTGAAGGTATAATAGAGCCCTGATAATTAGGATCTACAAATGCCGGTGGCTCTGTAGTTGCTTTCCACTTGATTAGGTTTAATTGAATCTTATCTGTGTCAAATATCTCTTCTGGTATGGGTAGCGACTGTGATGCGCCCTTGATAAATATCCAACCCTTTGTGCCGTATAGATCTTTGTATACTGCCCTGTAAATCTTAGGAGCCAGTTCCAAAACCTCCATAGACCGATTATAGACCCAAGGTCCCCAAATCCAGAATAGTTCTGATAACGCTGATAGCATACCTATAGGGAGATATGTTATCAAAGTTTAGACCGCATTTTTTCTTAAGTTAATGGTGACACGAATGACTGTGGCTATCACACTCATATTCTTCGGATTCTTGAGAATTTAAACGCCCATATATAAATCCTGCGAGCAAATATGATAGAAATATAAAGATAAATACCCAATTAATCTGTTCTTGCCCTCTTACGCATAAGGCATAAAAAAGTATAGTTGCTAAAGAGCCTAGTAATAGGTGATGAATAACACCGTCACCGCGCATAAGTACTACATCTGCAGTTACGAATCCGACTGTTAGGGCACCCATTAATACTGCGGTTATACAAGGCGCTTGCATCTATCTAATTGGGGGGCATTCTTTTCAGTGTCTTCTTCACCGGGTCATACGTTCCGATAGGATCACCGACCTCGCCACCGTCGTTTGAGTAGACTACCTCGTTACTATCCTTAAAGAGAAGGAGACCCTTATAAGTCCACTCCTCCACCTCCACCTCCTCCTCAGCCTCCTCCTCCACCTCCACCTCACTCTCCTCAATCTCCTCCTCCACCTCTACCTCCTCAACAGCCGACTGAGGTATGATATCAACCGACTTAACAGTTGACACCATCTCACTCATAGTAGAAGTCGGCTGAACAGAGGGAATTGTATTTACAACATTCAGAACACAAGAATCAGATCTAGAATCGGCAACGGTTCTAAGGGTATCCAGCACCTTCGCCATGTTGGTATTGAGTTGCGACATCGATCCCAGGAGCACCTCAAACCGCTCATCCTGTTTAGCAAGAAGCCTCTCCAGATTATTCAGATCAGGTCCAGAAGAACTACTGGGTGTCCGCGACTCAATTGCTTGACCCATCTCATCCGCAAACTTCATGAGGGACGCCGTCATCTCTAGCTGTGTACTCTTCAATGCGCTATACATTTGGAATACTAAAGTATAAGGCCTAGAGGCAATCAATTTTTGACCTTGACCTGAAGGTTCATTACCGCGTCCAAGGTGCTCTCCTTATCCTTTAGAGGCTTTGATCGCTTCAAACGGAGACCTGGCTCCAGATGCTTAATTACATCAACGCCCATGCCACCTGCACTAGTGTTACGCAACGATGTCTCATAAAAGTCAATGGGTTTAGTATCTAGAGTGGCAAGGATACTGATCACAGGAGGAATATTAATATCAACACGCAACTTCTTATTATTTATGATTTCGCGATACTGTTCATAGGATAGGCATCCCCCGAAAAACCGAAGTGACTCCTTGGGTGGTGCTGGCTGAATATCAGTAGTCTGCTTATACATTCTGTGGAACAGCGCATGTCTCTCCCAGCGTAACTGCGGATCCACGTGCTCATTTAGTAAATAGGAGAGGCCACAAGATAGTGTGCAGAAATTACCGTAAATCGTATATACACCATTCTCCTCCTGTGTAGGCAGAACGACTGGGGATCCCTCAAATGTCCCGCAGCACCAGAAGCAGGCGGCGCTAGTGCTTTCGGGTAGGCTCATCGTTTCATTCCCCACCTTATATTCAATCATAACATTCATCGTTTGAAATGCCTTGATAGGCTTTTCCTCGGCTACTACTACGCCTTGCCCTGCTCCTGACTCATCTGTTACCTTGATCTCAGATTCACTAATAGCGGCAGGGAGTTCAGTTGGTGTCTTAGTTCCAGTCACAGTATCTTCATCAGACGATACTATACGCTCAGCATTGCTAGCATACAGGTCATCGGCCATCGCATCATATGGCTGGGGATTTCCAGGCGGTCTCGGATCATAGACTAAGGGTCCATCCTGGAATTGTATTTCGCTAGACCGAAACGGGAGATGCACAATAAGAGGGCGACGAGGTTCAGGCGTGAATGAACCCTGCATAGTCCCATCGGCGGAAATGGATGCGACAATTGGTATATTTTTAGTCTTGGCTGATTTCTTAGAACCTGATGCCTTTGTAGTAGTTGGTGCCTTAGGCATTTATATTCTACGACATAGTTGTATTACTGATGTTTAGGTCATTTTTAAAAATAAGGCACCTAATGATATAGTCAATTACATCATAGATGGATACAGGGGTATCACGTGTAGACAAATGTATTAATGCTATGATACAAAATCCTGCAAAATTCCAGCACTGTATTTTTGTAGGCCCTCCTGGCTGTGGTAAGACCACTGCGGCGTGGAATGTCGTTCATCAGTTCTACAAGACCTCTTTAGAGAGAGTTGGACGTGCACTTTTTTTGAATGCCAGTGATGAGCGGAGCCTTGAGGCGATCCGGTCAAAAGTGTATCCATTTACAGAATCGGCAGGGGCGGGTCTCTTTGGGTATACAGATAAGCCTAAAATTATCATATTTGATGAGGTTGAGACATTGACCGAACCTGCGCAGCTTGCATTGAGACCGCTCCTAGAAAGGCCCACTAGTGAAGTATTAGTATTTTTCTTATGTAATTCACTGTGTAAAATTCACGCGTCACTCAGATCACGCTTTTTCATTCTACGATTTGATCCTTTACCAGAGTCAGTTCTTAAATGTCGCCTTATGACTATTGCTCCACAAATAAAGCGCCCTGGTCGGTTCGATATTCGCTTAAGAAGAAGTGATTTAAGATTTTTCCTTTTAAATTCTGAAGATTCACAGAAGGCGACGGCCTGGCTTTGTGAGATTATGAATGCGCATCCATCTGAGCGTAGTCGTATATGGAAGAAGACATATAATGATATTTCTTTACAGGCGTTTGGTTGTTATATCTTGACATTGTCACTCTTAACAAACTCGGGGCAGTCTAAATGGAAGGAATGGATTGAGGTCTGCGATCCGAATCTATTAATGTGGACAACGGAAGAGAGGGCGATAGAATTAATGGATAAGATGTGGTTAGATATTTATCAGGTTTAGTGGCCTTACAGGCCTCAGTGGCCTAAAAAATGAATAGGCGTTTGCACCTTTTAAAGTATACAAAATGGCTGCTCCTATTCAACCGTTGACTATGTCGCCTCTGAGAATTTCCACGACGGTTACTACCTGCCATGCAGGCTGTGGCATTCGTCTCAAGCGGCTCTTTGATAACTTCTCAAAATGGGCAATACCGTTTGGCTATCCTGGCGAGGGTTTCTTGAAGATGGAATTTGAAGCGAAAGTGGTCGGTTCCTCAACGCGTGATGTGCTGACTAAGCGCCGTGTAACTGAGAAAACGTTCTTTAATCAGGCAACTCTTGTTATTCGGAAGAGGCTCCCTCCCACAGATCCACGTGGCTGGAAGGAAGTGAACATCAAACTCTTCGCAAATGGTGGTGTTCAGATGACGGGTGTTCCGACGCCAGAGTTTAGCCAGGAGTCAATTACGTATGTGATCGACCAAATCAAGGCGAAGGATACCGAAGTATTTGCGGGTGATGCAGCAATGACTAAGTTCCGTATCCAACTCATTAACAGTGACTACAGTATCAATCGGCAGATTTACCAGGATAAACTCCATAAGATCCTTAGCAACGTATACAATCTCTTTAGCAGCCATGAGAGCACTATTTACCAGGGTGTTAATACGAAATACTATTATAATAAGCGTAAGGATATTGATATACTGCGTCCTGGTATCTGCCAGTGTACGGCAGCGTGCACCGGCCAAGGTAACGGCGATGGCGAGGGCGAGTGTAAACGCATTACGATTAGCCCGTTTAGTTCTGGCAAAATCATCATTACGGGGGCACGGGATATGGACCAAATCAATGAGGCATATGTGTTCTTTAATGAGATCTTAACCGCACATCAGGCCGAGATTCTATTTACGACCCCTACTCCGGCTGTAAACGTCGCGTAAAACTTTATCCCCCCTTTTCCAGAACTACGGCAGACATGTCTTCGGCACCCGCTTCTAATACGATGGTTGCCACTCCTTCTACGGCGAACTCAGACCCTCTACCGGCCGCCGCGACCCTCATGAACGCCGCGAAGTTGGCGATCCAGAAGGATATGGCGATCCAGTTGGATTATTTTGTTGAGTCGGCGGCTGGCACGGCATTCCTTGGTGAGGATGCCCAGACAAGTGAGAAGATGCTTGTGAAGAACTCGGAGGAGTATACGAGCCACATTCAGAAGATCTATAAGGCCGGCGAGGACTTCATCATCATGACGGAGAATTCCATCTACATCGTGAGTGGTAAGATTCAGAAGCGCAAGATTCAGGCGTCCACCCTGAAGTCTGCCGACTTTTAAGCACAAAAATTGATGGACTGGCACCCGAATACCGTATATCACCCTACAAAACTATGTCCTGTATCCTAGGAGTTCTAGGTGCGCGTAATTCTATAAATAAGCAGATCATCCAAGATGAGATTCTCAATCCCATCTTTGATGACCTAGAGATAAAGCCTACGAAGGTCCTTGTGCCGTCTGAGCCACTATCAAGCACATATATTGAATGCTGGGCCACAAGAAAGGGTCTAGAAGTGCTGCCAATTAAATCTGACTGGGTTCTTAATGGTAGGCGCGCAGGTATTATGAGGGATGCACAGATTGAGAAGGAGTCCACGGCCCTGCTCATATTTGAGGGACCAAAGAGCCGATATTATCTGGATCTGGCTGAGCGAATCACAAAAAGGCGGCCCGGGTATCCAGTCTACGTGGTGGAGGCGAAGGGGCTGGCGCCAGTTCTTCTGGAACTAGATTCAAGCAGCCGTTATAGCGTAAAGGATACGGATGAGGCGGAGATACTGACTTTGCCAAAGATGTGGGCATCTTCAGGAAAGGGAGTTAAATGCTTAATTGAGGATGATTAATCAGACTTCAGCCCACGATTGCATACTAAGAAGAGAGCCCAGGCATTCACGAAGCCAAGGGATACTCCGAGCATAGGTAAGAGAAGTGCGCTCGTAAATTTACCACGGCCAAGTGCTAGAAGCACTAATAGCACTACTAAGGTTGCACTGAAGGCATTCATGGCCGCCAGAAAGAAGAACCAACTACAAACAGTGCCACTGGAAATGGCTTGGGACCAAGCGGGTTCGGGAAGCATTTTCTATTTTAGCGCGTATATTTTTTAAGGGCGTATTGTAGAAAATGCCTAGAAGCAATAAGACCAATAAGCGTAATAAGAACCGCCGTTGCTGGAGTCGCCGCAATAGATCCCAGTATGGTGGGGCGGCCGTCCACATGGGTGCCCCGGTGAATGACACCAGCATGGCCCTTGGGCAGAAGGATAATTTAGCGCAGGGTCAGCAGTTCGCGGGTATCCATAAGACACAGCATGGTGGATTCTGGTTTGGAAAGCCTGGTGGCGGTCACCCGCAAGCCGGCATGAAAGAGATGTCTGTAGGGAAAGTTGCACCTATGGCTGCGGCAGCCCCTGCGGCAGCCCCTGCGGCAGCCCGTGTTGCAGCCCCTGCTGCTGCCCCTGCCGCAGCCGCAGGTAGAGACACTCTCGGGGGCCCGGCGGGTGGGCGTGCCTCTATGGTCTCTATGGCTATGAAGTCCATGAAAGGTGGATCCCGGCGTCAGCGCGGTGGCTCCGCGCCGTATCCTCTTGGTGTAACTAACTCAACTCTAGAGGGTCCTATGATTGCGGCAGCCCGCACTGGCCCTCTTGATGCAGCAATTGCTCAGACCCAGGGTATGAGTGATCAGAGTGGTGGGCGCCGCCGTGGCAAGAAGGGCAAGAAGGCGAACAGAAAGAGTCAGAAGAATCGTAATGTATCAAGACGCCGCCGTAATATGCGTGGTGGTGCCCATGGTCCCTATACAGGGTCGCCTCTAACGGCCGATTCTATGCTTCTCCCTTCCGGCCTTGAGAAGTCAGCGCAACTCAATAGCGACTGGGATGCCGCCAGAAATCCCAATTACTGGGCTCCTAGAGAGTAATCTGTTAGAGAGCAGCCCATCGTCCCGAATGAACTGTTTCAGATACCACTTCTGGTCCCATCTCTGAGACAGGTAGGAACGACTTTAGAACAGATGTATTCTTTCTTATAATCTCAAGTTCTACGGCAGTTGGTATTACAAGAACTGAAATAAACGCTTCTCCAAACTTAGGTGTTCCACGAATTGGCATACCCAAGCCTGGCATTGTCCCCGACCACATGTTTTGAATTCCGGCTGGAATCTCAATGGTAACGCCATTGGTAAACCCCGGATGACCTCTGAGAACCTTCTTCGTTCCTAACAAAGCCTCTGTCATGTTGATTGTAATGGATGTCTTAAGTCTGGTTCCCTCCCGAATCCAGTTACGACTATCTCCCTCCTCGTCGGCCTCTCTTAGGATAACCGTGACATCGCCAGCTTCCGTGAATCCCTGACTATCGGAACACATTCCCTGGAATACAACTGTATTTCCGGACATCATGCCGGGCTCAACGTTGATCTCTAGGGACTTTTCCTCGGGTAGGAGCCCGCGGCCCTGGCAGCCATTACATTTCCCCACTGCTTGCTGCCCCTTACCCCTACAGGCATTACAGGGTCCATGGCTCATCATTTGGATAGGGCCCATTTGTATGAGTTGACGGACCTGTCCCTGGCCTTGGCATTCTGAGCAGGTCTCCGTTGATGACGCCCCAGACCCCTTGCAGTCAGAACAGAATACATGGCGACCGAGTTTGACACTGAGATGCCGACCACAGTAATAGTCTGAAATACGGAGAGGAAGGTCTTGAGTTTTACCGGGGGCTTTGCCCTTCTCTCGCCTTCCACCAGGAAAAGGACCACCTCCAGGGAAAGGACCTCCAGGGAACATCCCTCCACCAAACATGCCGCCGAACATCTCAGCCATTGGAAACGGCATTCCCCCGCCAAACGGTCCGCCGCCGCCTCCACCTCCTTGCTCTGTAACAGAACCGGTCATGTCATACATTTTGCGGCGCCCTTCGTCAGCCAGGATCTCATGGGCCCGACTGATTTCCTTGAATTTCTCGGGATCACCACCCTTATCTGGATGATGCTCCTTGGCAAGCGTTTTATAGGCCGTGCGGATCTCAGAAGTTTCTGCATTTCGGTTCAGACCCAGAACTGCATATAGATCTCGGTCACCCATCTTCTTTTTAAGATAATGTAGGTGTTTAGGTCATTTTACGCATTAGTGCGTAGTCATCTAAGCATCCAAGACTATTACCAAAACAGATGGAGGTCGTTCAAATAAATACATCCTTAGTTGGAATGGAT
>Ga0114982_1001009_pt1 | contig 14529 bp, 8 predicted proteins | sample Shrwel_input2_FT_FD_87183 | JGI IMG/M metagenome (GOLD analysis project Ga0114982, IMG submission 87183) | Subsurface microbial communities from deep shales in Ohio, USA - Utica-3 well 1 S input2 FT | ecosystem: Environmental > Aquatic > Deep subsurface > Shale gas/oil reservoir > Produced... | reverse complement strand
CCTTAACTGTATTCGCCAGGCGGTCAATTACCAGCTCAATGAAATACCAGTTGTTGGTAACGGGGATGGCCGAACCTGCGGCACCCATGCAGTACAGCTGGCCGTTTTCAGCGTTGCGCCACAAAACGATTGCGCCGGCCGGCGTGGTTATCCGGATCAGGCCGCCACCTTCGCCGCCAAACTTCAAAGCAACACCAACGCTCAGCAGGTCTGATGCCCATGCGTAAGCCCGTGACACCTTCGTCAATGCCAGGCCAAGACAACGGTTATCGCCTTTCGTCCAGCCGACAACAGTCTTACCGGCGGCTAAGGCCAACGTGCTGCCGTTGATCGTCCAGCCGTTGTACCCCATCAGCGTTTTAGTTCTGGCCGGGCTGTCTACTCGGCCGTATTGCTCAAAGCCATCCATGAATAAATTTACTAAGGCCATCTCTACCCCACTACGTTGAATCGTAAAGCCAAGCCGAAATATTTGAACTCAGGCACTGAAGGCGTCTGGCCGCGAATCGTTAACCTGTCACCGATACCAAACGTGACGGGCAAACCGCTGACCGTGCTAAACACTGCATTGAACTGGCCGGCTTCAACAAGGATAGTGCCGATCAACGTGTTGTTGCGGAAAACCCGCAACGTCGCATTGACGCCTATCGAACTGATCATGTCGAGGCTTGATCCTAACATATTGGCCGGAAGGAAGATTGGCGTCGTTATCGGCAAGTGAACTACCGGCTCGTTGTCCAAAATCTGATCACGGATAGTGACACCCATTTCCCAATACTGCGGCCCTTCAGCTGGCGGTGTCGGGTTCTCAGGGTCAAAGCCCGTTACCTCGTCCACCCAGGTTGTGCCGTTGTACCAGTAGAACCGGCCAAGGTGTTTGAACAATGCCCGCCAGCCGGTTTTAGGTGTAGCAAAAGCCCAACTACCATCCACCAGCACGGCGACTTTGCCGGGTTGACCTGCCCAAACACCTACCGGATTCGGCCCAACTAAAAACCGTTCACCGTCAGCAGTGCCTGCCGGTGGTGCGTTACTTGCTGCTGCGTCAAATACCAGATAAACCAACGTGTCGAGTGCGACTAAGTTGGAGTTCATCGGGCCGCCCCAGAAGTCTTCGCCGGTTTCCCAACCGGCGGTGAGTCCTAAATTTGGCTGCTTTTTAGAAGCTGTCATGGTGCCTCGCCTTCATTCCATCCGTTTGACCAGTTCTCACCCCAGCCACTTGTATTATCCGGATCTACCGGTACGACAGGATCAGTCGGTTCTGGTTGATCAGTGTCCGGAAATTCCGGCGGATTGCTCGGGTCAATCGGATCCGGCGGGTCGATAGGTGGGTTCGTTGTGCCACCGCCCGGGGTACTACCACCGCTGCCAGGGGTCGTGCCGCCAGAACCGTTACCGCCAGAACCGTTACCGCCTGTTCCGCCACCGCCGCCGCCTGAACTACCGCCTCCCGTGCCATCACCTGGGCCGGGCGGAACTTCACCGCCGATACCTTCAGGGTCATAGAATATATCGAAAACATAACCTTGCCAGCTCGGGTATGCACCCAAAGCAGAATAAAGTCTGAACGGTACTAAACCGAATCCCGGCCAAGCCGGTTTTGGCAGAGTTACCGTTATGCCGTCTTCGATAGTTGTCGGCGGTGGGGTTGTCGCATAATACGCTTTGCTGGCTTCTATCACTTCTTCTTCCGGCAAAGTGATCCCCGTACCTGCTGTCTTCCATGTTTTCAGCGTCTCGCCTTTGTAGCCGTAAAGCTCAAGGACGTATTCAACGCCGTTTTCCCACGGCAGACCAACGTCGAAGTGATCGTAAACCTCGTCAGCCTGCACAGGCCGGTTGCGGTATGCCCATGTGACTTCGAGGGCACCCGAGCCAGCTGCATAGCCGGCGCGTGAGTTAAACCAATGTTCGCCGCACGTCAGCACAAGCCCAGGCGGGTATGGTCGTTTAGTTCTTTCCAGAATTGCCAGATAGCCTGCCGACATTTCACTGAGCGAAGGCTTTGGACCATCAACGAACGGATCAAGGACGTACTGTGCCACCGAGCCAGCCGGATAAACGGTGTTAGACCGCGCTGTGCTGTCGCCGAATATCCAGAGACGGCCAGCGGCCTGCACTTGCGGTATGGTGTCAACACAGCCCCGGTTTATTTCAACGTGCGAAATGCCGTATTGGTTGCGTGTTACCGCCGTAATTTCGACAACCTCTTTGCCGAATATGCCGATAGAACCCGGCTCAATCACAACCGGTGTTGGGGCACCTACCCGCTCAGAGGTCATCGGCTTGGTTGGATCAGGCACCCACGTATAAACCGGCGTACCATCTGGCCGTGTGCCGGTTCTGCGTTTGACCAGCTCGAACTGCACTGCGACTGTCTGGCTGAATATGCCGGTGCCTACAAGGTCAATCCAGGCGCTGAAACCGTAAAGGCCTTGATCCGAATATGCCGCGTCAGGGTTGGTGTAGTCGGCCACGCGGTCACGCAGGGTGTAAAGGTCAACGATTTTATCTTCCGGTCCTGATACGAAAACCGAAATAGACGGGTCAGCCGGGCTGTTACCGTCACGCAAACGCTGCATGTAAGGCGTCTCAACCACAACACTTCTGAACTGGGCAGGGTATGCGTCTTCTGCGGCAACCGCGTTTGATTCCTGTGTGACATAAAGGCCGGTGATATCTTCTGCCGGTTCTTCGCTGCTGACAGTGCTGTACGACATTGGCGCGACAAGGCCTTCCGCTACTGGCTCGGCCGGTTCTTCGCTACTCACCTGATTGAAGTCCATCACCATATTCATCTGCATCAGTGGTGCATCCGGACGCTTAAAGACGTTCAGGAACATGGTGTAGCCTTGCCACGACAGCAAGGTATCGCGGATGGCGAACAGCGTGATCGTCGCGGGAACAGGGTCGCTGGCCTGCATGTTCAGCTGCAGGTCGTTTTCTGCCATGCCGTAGGTGTAAACCCATTCGGTGCCGCTTACCGTCACAGACCGAACGACAGTGCCTTCGCCGTCTTTAACTTCGATGCGGTATTGGGTGCCTGGCTCCGGACCGATATTATCTTCCTGATGCCGGATCAGCTGGTCGGCCTGCAGCAGTCTGTCGCGGTGTGCCCATGACAGCGTGAGGAAATCCGGTGCCTCGGTGTAGATTGGCGGGGCTTGCGGATCGCTCGGGTCAACTTCAGAAGTTCCGCCGACGTCATGGCGCATTACAACAGGGTTGAACCAGTTCGTTTTCGGGGTGGTGAGTGTTTCCCAAAATACTTTGCCTGGTGGATACGGCCGGAAGAAGCGGTATTTCATTTCCAGCACTGATTGCGGGGCGAGGTCGTCATCCATTGAGCCGCCACGCATTGTGAACGGGATACCGGTCAACACCAATGTTTCGCCAGGGGCGTAGTTCACAAGGTCGCTGGTGCCGTCCTCCGGAACAAACCAGATTTCGTTACCGGCCAGATGCCTTGCCGGAACAGTGTCGATGGTGCCACGCTCAAACGTCAGCTGGCGCGTCTCTTCATTTATCCCGGTTATCTTGATGAACTCTTCTTCGATCAGCGCGTAAGAGCCGACGATCACTTCATCCATCAAATCGCCTTCGGTATAGCCGACTGTGTTTGTCAGATAGTCGATGGTGCCGGTGATAGTGCAGATCGGTGTGAAGTTACCCCAGTTATCCCGGTTGAAGTATTCCGGATTATCCAGCAGCTGAACGGTTGACTCGAACACCTGACAAAGCGGGGTCGCCCTGTCCATGTGGTGCGAATAAACACAAGCCGTGTTGGGCAGCGCCTGAAATTCCGCCAGCGGGTATTCTCTGTTCAGCTCTACATACGGTTTTTCGTAAACAAGCTGACGACGTGCCTGCGGTGTGAAGTCAGGGTTCTGATGCGTTGGAGGTTGCACACCGGTAAACGTAGAGATATTGAAAGAGAACATATCCTGCACCGCACTAAAAGTAATAGTGCCATCGGTTGCCACGCCATCTTCCACAGTTGCCACGCGCAGCACCAGCTGGCCTACACCTCGGGTTGGTTCGTTTACTTTAATGACGCTTCCCGGGCGTATCCACCACAGACGTCTGTCGGCAGTAGCCCTGAACCGGCGAAGGTTTGTTGACGCGGTTTTGAGATCCCGCTGTGCAACACGGTTAGCCAGGGTAACAGTCGGTATCCCGAGGTATTCGAGTTCCGCTGATACCGAACCGCCGCCGCTGAGCTGCCCCGCCAGGTTCTGGACACGGGTTGAGCTGGCGCTGTTGTTTACCGGGTTGTGCCACTTCACCACCAGTTCGTTGACAATGGCAGCAGGGCTTGCGTTTGTGACTTCCTGTATCTGCAGCAGGCCGTTGTGGGTGCCGTACTCCGGCAAAGTGCTGACGTCATAGTCATACCGCAAAAGCTTTAAGACGAACAGGCCTGAGAACTTGTCGGGATAAAGCACACCCGAGATGTGGTCGATCACCAGCTGCACGAACTGGTCGATGGTGTTTGTCCGTGTCCAACGCATACAGAGGCCGAAGCCTTCATCGTACAGCTTATCTGCCGCGTCACGGAATGACTGCGAATCAATTCTGGCCGGGTCTAACCCTCTGCCCCAGCTTGGGTCTGTCAAGCATTGGTAGATGATATGCGCGGGGTTCATCGCCTTGATGGTGCGGGTGCCTTCTTCCGGTGCGCTGCCTTCCATCTCGATCACTGCTTTGGCCGGATACCATGGTGCGTCGTTGTGCCAGCCTTTCAGTATCCGTCGGACGCGGTACTTCCACGCTTTCGGGTAAGGGTTCATCGCGCAAATCATGCCGTCGAAAAAGGTCGTTACCACCCCACGGAAGCCGGGCACCTGATTGTCGCTGAGCATATCGCGGAGTTCTTGCGTAGGTACTTGGGAGGCGCCACCCATCAGGACTTGCAGATCGCCTTTTATGCCGCCTTCCGCTTTATCCCCGCCGAACAGTTCAGGGGCATCAATTTTTATCGTGCCGGGTTCAGTCTGGCTACCGACCCACGCTTGCCTGTCACCCACTTTAATTTCGCAGATTTCATCAATCGGTCCACGGCCAAGACCCATGTGGATCCCCATGAAGTACCGGAAACCTGCTGTTATTTTCTTCGATTTACTTCCCATTGTTCTTTTCCCACTCTTCGATGGCTAACGCTCTGCAGCGCAGTATTAAAGGATTTACCGTACCGGCAATGCGGTGGTCGTCTATGCTGATGCCGTCTGTGTAAAACTCTATTTCGCTGATGCCGTAGCGCTCAAGCACCCGCGATTGCCCAGATACACAAAAGCCCGCAGCGCGGGCATGTCTTGCAGTGATCCGGGCACCGGGCTTCACTTCTTGGCACTCTTGGCTTTAACTGCGAGGGTGCGGAAATTGCCTGTTGCCAGGACTTGCCAATCGCCCGTCCAACATTCACCGAAGAAAACACATTGCGGTGTGCCTTCATCAATCTGCGGGATATCGAAATCGCCCAGGGTTGCCGCTTCCGGTCCTTGTGGTTTGGGTGCCAGTGCCGCTTGGATCAACATGGACGCGACAATTAAGATTATCGTTACGATGATATTCATAGATACCTCTTTAAAAAACCGGTTCGCCGTCAAACGGTGACTTGCCAGGCATCGCCGGGAACCCGCCGTAGTTCAGACTATTATTGAATTTTAAATCGCATGTGGCAAACGTCTTGTTACAGCCGGGGAATGCCTCCACTGCCAATCCGACAGATAAACCGTCGTCAGTACCAAACAGCAAGATCGTATTGCCCACATGCTGCTCTATCGCTCTGCGCTCTGTGCCGCGTATCGGGTCTACCCACTGCAGGTATCCGCCATCGAAATACCCATCCGGCCGGCTTGCGAATGCCGTAGCGCGGATAAGGCCACTGCCGGTTTCTGTCAACACAGCAGCGGTTGGTGTTCTGATCGCTCTGCAGTTGACGTCGTACAGTGTGTGCGGGCACAACCGGGCATAGTGCAGCCGTAAACCATTACGCTGTAACGAAGCCGAAAGCTGGCGGACACCGAGGTCAGCACGGTTTGGCGTAGGCTGGTTTACCTCCACGACTTCGCCGACGAACACGGTAGCGACCTGGCTGTCGCCCCTGTGGTAACACTTGATTTCTAAAAGAATAGCGCTGCTCGGGGGCGTGGTGTTAAACATGGCCGGTATTGGCAGGTTGTTCGGCATCGTGACATTACAGGTTTCGCTCTTAGTGTCGCCTACCTGCCGGACAGACGAATGGCTGATCGGTTGTTCGTACCAGCGTTCGCCGCCCATATCGACGTAGCCCTGCGCGGCGTTTGGGTTAGCCATACCCGAGGTGTAGCGCCAGTGTTTGTCATTAAGCTGAAAGTGGTAAAGGAACTGCGGTTTCCCGTCGTCCTGTGAAATTTCTATCTGGTCAAACATGCGTCACCTAATAATCGTTTTCAAATGCTTTAAAGCTCAGTGTGGCGGTGCTGACGCTATCCGTCAAACGTGCTATCTCAACCGCATCCGCATCAAGTCGGCAAATTGGCATGTAGCAAATCTGTTTTACATCGACCCTGGCATGTGAGCCGATGGACTCCGCGAGGTACAGCCATTCGTTGCCGTCAATGACGTTGCTACTAACAACCGTATTGTAATACACCTCGCCATTGTATTTCTCGACCCTGATGTACCGGCGAACTGACTTGGCAGATCCGCTGAACTGCGTGTAGCCGTTACGCTCAACAATGAGCGCACCATCGGCCGCGCTTATGTCGCTTTTCAGGTAAAGTTGGTCTTTCCAATCCGGCTGGTGGAAAGTCTTTAACCGGCCTTGCATTGCAAACATCAGCTGGCGGAAAGCATAGGCCGTTTGCCGGTCACGCAGCTGGTAGTATGCCCTGAAGTTGATAACCGGCTCACCCGTCGTGTCGATGTAGTTTGGCCTGTTGAGCATGTTGTCCAGAACGAACGTAGTCCGGCCAAAGGTGTTTTCATACCCCTGCTGCCAGTTTGGGCGTAGCTCGACAATCGGTAAACCGGTCTGGCCGTATTCGGGACCACCCCACGCTGCATTGACGTTGTACTGTTCGAGCTGGTGGAAGCGGATCCGGCTTTGCGTCACGGCTGAGGTCAAGTCGGTGCCGGTGATCGGTTCGCGTATCTGCATCGCCCTGATAGGTGTCACCGACGCCCCCGCTGCGGTATCTATCTGCAGCGGCTCAACAAGGGTAAGCACTTCATTTGTGACTGCCTGTATCGTTACCAGCTCGTAGTCGAACAAGTCGTCGCGCCGGACAATCGCCACCGAACCTACCAGAAACTCGGTGTAACTGAAGTTGCCGCGAAGTTCTATTGCGCCCTGTAAAGCGCCTTCAGTTAACCGGCATTCGTCAAACCAGAGCGGCACCAGGCAAGGCTGATTTCCGACACCTAAAAGCGTCATATCGAACAGCTGACGTTCAACCCCGCCACGTAAGAAGCTTGCTTCAAAACTCCGTCGAGGGGTTGTTCTCAGCTGGCGGCGTTGTTCCACTTCGCGCTCGGAGATCATGACGTCTGTCAGGAACTCAAGGCGCTCTGTGATCTCATTAGCCCAGTTGGGCTTCAACAGAAATACCGGCAAACTTAAAATGTCAGTCATCAGTTATTCACCATCTGTTTCACTGTAGCCAGGTTGCGCTGCAAGGCCTGAACGATAACCCTGTCGCCTTCAGAAGAGTTCATGGCCTCCGGAATTTTAGCTCTGTCGTCAACGAGGACAAACCGAACGCCTGTTCCGCCAGCTGATGCCGGCCCCTCACCTTTGCGGTTAAGCACGTTATCCGGATCGTCTTTTGACAAAATCTGTTCGCCCTTCTGTGCGATGATCGGCACTTCGTCAGCCTTGAGCCCCGGGAAACCGCCCGTGTGGAACCGTGGCGCATTGGCGAACCATGCCGGGTTAACAGCGGCTGACCGTGACCCCGAGCCGCCTGTTTTATCCCCAACGATGCCGCCGTTGTGTTTCTTGGCGGCAACACCACCCATGGAGGTAGCGGCCGAGCTTATGCCACCCCAACCGGCGCCCGAGATAGCGTTCAATATCATCTGTGTGAGGATTGCTTGTGCCAGCTGCATCAGTAAGTCGGCAAAGAATTTCGCCACTGATACACCAAGGTTTTTAAACACATCACCCCAGCTGGCCGTACCGTTGATAACTTCAACCAGTGATTCGGTTATGCTGTTGAGCGATGTTTGCATCGCGCCCAGTACGCCTTGCACGATAGCCGTGTCCATTTCGGTGTAGGTGCCCGTGACGTCTTTCAAACCCGCTTGCATCGCTGCGATTTCAGCATTGATACGGGCAAACATCTCAGGGGTCATCATCGACTGCATACTGACGGCAAATTCCTGCAGCGCAACTAAGTTTGCCGCGATACCGGCATTCATTGCGTTGTTTGTCTCGATAACCCGTGCCACTTGCTCAGACTCGCTGATCACCCCGGCTTCACGTAAAGAGTTTATCTGTTCGATCAACGCTTTCTTGGTGTTGATTGATGCCGTTGTTTCAGTCTGCAACCGGTTCAGTTCATCCAGGTTCTGCTGTTCTTTCACATACTCGGCATTTATCTTGCGGAGGTTTTCAAATTTTTCGGCTAAGGCGTCACCTTCAACGCCACCAAGCCGCTGTGCCTTGGCAACCAGCTGATCATACTGCACTGCCATTTTGTCTAGTGCGGCCTGCATACGCTGGTCGAAAGACAACGTAGGGTCAATCTTCGCGGCTTTTTGGCCGACGTTGGCGAACAGCCTGTCGTACTCTTCTGACAGCTTACGGATGGACTCTAAGCGGGCGTTCTGACCGCCGGCATTCTGTGCCTGGAACTCCCGCACCTCGGCTTGTTTCCGCAGCGCGATGATCTCTTTCAACCGTGCAACCAGTTTGGCACCTTCCGAGCCGCCGATGGCTTTGGCCTCCGCCATGATCGGTGAGAACTCTTCATCCACCAGCGCCAACCGGCCGGGTAGATTTTTGCGCTGCTCCATCTCTTTCGACGCTTTGTTGGCTTTCTTGGCGGCCTCTTCCAGTTTCTCAAACTTTTTTGTCAGCGAATTGATCTGGCGGTCACGCTCAGTAACCCCGGTGCCGGGGTCTTTAGTGAAGATGAAATCGTCGGCTTGCCCTGGGCGGCGCAGCGGCACACCTTTGAAGCCCATTTCATCCGCCAGCGGCATCGGCGTTTTAGTAACAGCCTGAATTTTGTTAGCGAAAGTTTTGGCCTGCTTCAGCATCTCGTCGTATTTCTGCTGATCGGTTTTGACCATCTGCTGGTTGATAGCGTCCCAGTCTTTCTGTGCATCTTCCCAAACGCCTTTGACTGAACCGAAATACTGCTGCGTGTTCTTGTCAAAATTGGCGGACAGGGCACGGATGGCTTTCGCCATCATCTCACCGACAACCGGTATTTCTTCCACGAAGTCAGCGACCATTTCGTGGAAGGCGAGGATTGAATCTCGGCCAACTGTGTCAACGATACCTTTCATCAGGCCGCTACCAATGTCGGTAAGCAGCGCTGGTATTGTCAGCAGCACGGCTTTAAGCGTGGACGGTAATTTCTTGAGGGTGTTCATCAGCCCGTCGATAACTGCTTTGCCTTTTTCGGTTTGGTAGATCAGGTTGCCTAAATCCCAGGCGAGCAAGGCCGCACCAACAAACGGGATTAGCCGCAGCAAAGCCGACATGCCTACGCGAAGGAATGCTAAAGCCCCTGTCATCTTGCCGGCCGCACTTGTCGCCGCCGTCATGTTGCCGATGATGGTTCCGAGCTGTGCCCCCAACGCCATCAGCTTTTTGCCAGAGCTAAAGGCCATTGCACCGATACCGATTAGCCAAGCGCCGACCTTCAGGCCTATCAATGTCACCAGAATGCTTTTAATCGTGTCGATGTTCTCGGCTGCCCAGCCGATGGCCTCGGCCACGGCGATAAACCCCTCAGCGATACCGTTGGCTAAGTTCTTGCCGTCTTCTGACTTCAGGAATGACGTTATTTTGTTGATGGCGTCGGCGTAGGCATTGATGAAGCCCGCATCAGCAATTGCCAGCTTGAACATTGTCTGGGCATTCGCCAGGCGGTTTTCTGCAGCAGATACCGACTTATCGGCCGAGGCGAGCTGAGCATCGATCCGCTTGGCGTTAGCAGAAGCGAAGTTGATGATCTCACGGGCGGACACTTCACCGGCTTCGAGGGCTTTGTTCAGCTCTGCAATGCTGCGGCCTGTAGCTTCGGCGAACAGAGACACGGCACCCGGCAGACGTTCACCCAACTGGCCGCGTAACTCTTCTGCGTATACCTGGCCCTTACTGATGACCTGCTCAATCGCCCTGAACGTGCCTTCCATGTCCGCTTGTGACAGTTGCAGCACGGCAGCCGACTTAGCAAACGACTCGAAGATGAATTTCGTTTCTTGCATGGTCATGCCGGCCGCTTTAGCCGCAACCGCGAATTTCGTATAACTGGGCGCCAGTACGTCGATGCGAATACCTAATTTGTCGGCCAGACCGAGCATGTATTCCCACTCTGCGGCCAAGGCTTGTTGTGACTGACCGACAGCGGTTGAAATCTTGATCAGCGACTGCTCACGCAGTTTGTACGCATCTACCGAACCGCCAGCTAAATTGATTGCACCCTGCAAACCGGCATAGGTTGTCGCCAGCGCAATGACTTCACCACGGATCCGCTGGTACATCGACAGCGACTCACGGCCACTGTCTGCCAGACGCTCCATGAAAGTCGTTGTCGTTTTAGCGGTGTTACCTTGCTGGCGGATCGCCGTTGATGCTTGGTTGGCAGCCTGCACAACCCGCATTGACGTTGCGACCAGTTTTGCTTCGGCTTCATTCAGCTTGTTGGTTTCGACACCGGCATCGCGCAAAGCAGAACGGGTCTGTCTGGCGGACTGGGCGAGGGTGTTCATATCACGTGAGGCGTTCTGTAATCGCTGCTGTGCGGTTTGGAGCTTCTGCCCTAACAATCCGACGTCTGCACCGGCTACGCGAAGCTGTGCGGCCAATTCAGCCACTTGTGCTTTGGCGGCGTTGTACTCTGTGCGGGCAACACGTAACGCCGCGACTTGGTTACGCAGTTGGTCAACTAGGTTCGCAAGGCCTATTGCCCTGCGCTGTGCTGCATCGAGTTCACGCAGATCACCTTTCAGGTCTTTGACGTCACGGCCGCGCTTGTTGATGGTCTGGCCTAATTCATCCACTTGTGCTTCGAGTCCGGCCAAAGTTCTGCGGGCGGCCTCTGACGGGGTGTAGATTTTTTGCAGGCTATCGCCAATGCTGTTTATCTGGCCGACAGTCTGCACGGTAACGCGACCCAGCGTTCTGTAGCCGCGAGCCGTTGCGATGGCTTCTGCCGCCTGACGTTGTAAGCTGTCGATAACACGTTGGCCGGCTCTTTCTTCAGCCTCAGCCTCGGCCTTGCGCTGTGCGGATGCACGGGCAATAGCCTGATTAGCGGCCAGTGATTCCAGGGCAGCTTCTTGTTTCGCTAAAGATGCGTTAACCCGATTAACGTCGGACACAACCGAGGCTTGTACCGCCGCGATGTTGTCCGTGCTGACGCCATATCGGTCAAGCTCTGCGGTAATACGCTTCACCGTATCCGCCCGTTTCGTCTCAGCTGCGCTCAGCTTCTCGACGGTGCGGGCTTGACGGGCTAACGCGGTTTCCTGCTTCTTGGTTTTCGTCTCAGCCGAGGCAAACTCATCGGTCATCTCTTTGAGTTTAACCCGGGCGTCGGCAGTCTTTTTACTCAGGTCAGCAAGTGCCTGCGTCTGCGTTTGGTAGGTCTTGGTTAAAGCGTCTATCTTCAGCAGCTGCTTACCGGCGTCAGCCAGTCTGTCATAGGCTTTTTCTAAATCACGGGCGGACGCAGTACCGGCTTTCGCTTCGGCGTCCTGCTGATCCATGACTTTGATTAAACCCTCATAGGCAGATTGAAGATCCTTGAAGGTCTTTTGGGAATAATCCCTTGCCCGGATCCGTAACTGAACGTCTTTAGTGGCTGCTGTTGTCATCCGATTAACCCGTTTATCTGTTCTTTGTAAGTTTTACTGCCCTTTTTAGGGTTCAGTATAGACGCCAGCATCGTTTGCATTAAAAGCGACTCCGAAGCCATTTGGTGATTTATGCGGCGGCGAACGATATCAACCTCCACCCACACCATGCCAATCGGATATCGCCTTGCTGCCGGATGCCCATTAGCCATCAGTAAGCTGACATCACCCCGTAATCGTTCAAAGAACTGATCCAGTTTCTCTGCCGGGGTTAATTGCTTACTACGCTGTTGCGGAAATCTGCCAGTTCCGCTATCAACTTTTTTACGCTGCCGACTTCCTCGAACGTCAGCTGGCCGACGGCCTTAACCAATCTAATTTGGTCGAGTATCCCCATCTTCTGCACGGCGTCAACTGCACCTGGCTCACCCGCAGATAACGCGACTGCGTGTGCAACTAAACCGGGGGCTTGCTTGACTAAGGCCATCGCAAATTTGCCCATTGCAGTAACCGTGATTTCGGGGCCGGCGTTCTCTTCGTAAATCCGGAATACACCTTCCATGTCCGCGCCGTGGCTCGACAGCAGCTGGTGTATTTCGTTTAGACCTAAGCCGCGAAGCACCACTTCGATGTTGCCGCCTCGGGATTTAATCTGGATAGTCTGGGTGATTGGTTGAAAGTCTGCTAATGCCATGGTCTGGTCCTCCGTTGTTAGCCTGCTTAATTTAGCACGAACCTGACCTCCAGATACAACAAAAGCGCCCGTAGGCGCTTTCGTCTTTCCGTCTTACAGGGTTACACCGTGAATGTAACACCTGTTGAAGTGGCACTGTACTGGATGCCCGCTTCGCTGACTGTCGCGGTAACGGTGGCTGAGGTGGCCGCCGTAGCGTTTAACAGCGTAGTGGCAACACCGGCAACGCTGGATACCGCACTCACCGGAACTACTGTTGCATTGGCACCGGCAACACTGAAGTTAACCGTTTCGCCCTGCACGGTGTCACCGTAGCCGTTACGGATTGTAGCGGTAACAGTAATGCCGGCTGCGCCCGCTACTGCCGTGTTAGCACTGGTAGTGATAGTCACGGTACGCTGGGTCAGTGGGTCTGAAGCAGTTGCAGTTGCGCCACGGTGATCGATATACACCATGTCGCGGCCACCGAGTTTCAGCGCGTTGAACGTGAAGCCCATAACCTGCCATTCGTCGCCCTTCAATGCGTATTCGCCGTCTGGCATAACCGCAACTTTCGGGTAGAAATAGTCGATGTTATCGCCAACCGGGTTATCCGCGATGAAGCGCAGCGAGCCATAGGCCATGTTGTTTTTGCCAACAGTGATCGTGCGAACTTGCGCCAGTTCGTCGAACTGTGCAACCAGCTTTTTGCCCTGAACGAAGTCTGGGGCGTCCGGCTCGATGTAAACGCGAGCCATGGCTAAGTCAACGGTGTAGTTGCCGTTGTTGGCGTTCAGGATTGTAACCGCCGGATCAGTGCTGATATCACCGCCGGCCAATACTGCGTCGGCATCCATCAGGCCAATAACCACGTTATCGACGTTGCGAACACCTGAAGGCAGCATGTCGCTGGCACCTAATTGGTAGTGGCGGCTGCGTGTGGCGTAACCTAAAGCGATATCAACGATATCAGTCGCACCGGTAGACGTTACGCGGGCTACTTCACCTAGGAAGAACAGGGCGATATTTTCGGCGGTGATATCATCACAGGTGAAAGAACCGTTCTGGTCAACCTGCAGCACCACTGACGCATCTTTTTGGCGGATGCCTTCTTCGGATGAATAGTGATCCAGTGTTTCAGTTTCGTTCGATGGCGCGAATGATGGCGTATTACCTAAGTAGCGCTCGCCTTCCCCCACGTTCTGACCGGTTTTAAAGCGGTTGAAGTACAGGCGGCCACGGCCGACCGTGTAGTTCATGTTTTTACTAATGTCTGTCATGTCATCAGTCCTTCATTAAGGCAAATTCTGCCAAGGGTTTGTTAAATCGTATGCCAGACCTACACGGACAGGCAAATAGAAAAAAGCTCTGCTACTCACCCCGCCTTCCGGTGGCCGGACTACCGACAACCCGAGTTTGAGATCAGTAACCAAGCCGCCCATGCGATAGACGCCTGGGTATTTCGGCTGGCCTCGGTCATCAACGGCGACCAGCATCGACAGCCTTTGTTCTACATCCCCTAAGAGCGCATAAACTTTGTCTGTCTGCCATGTGTCGTCATCAACTACTTTACCGCCTGCCCGGTTTCGCGCATCATCAGCCCATCCCTGGACTAGCACTATCCATTCGTTTTTCCTGACAGTAGCTTCATTCGCAAAAGTCCCGTAATCCGTGTTAGGGGCTTCAAGGATTGTCAGGATGGGGCCTCTATCATTCGCCCCAAAAAGAGTTTTTCCTCTGTAGACCGACTCTGCCAGGTCGTGATCAAAACCGTTATTCAAGGTGATCCCCTGCAGGTAGCTGGTGAGGAACTTCAGTATCTGCAATTTTAAATGTGT
>Ga0114982_1001006_pt1 | contig 14551 bp, 21 predicted proteins | sample Shrwel_input2_FT_FD_87183 | JGI IMG/M metagenome (GOLD analysis project Ga0114982, IMG submission 87183) | Subsurface microbial communities from deep shales in Ohio, USA - Utica-3 well 1 S input2 FT | ecosystem: Environmental > Aquatic > Deep subsurface > Shale gas/oil reservoir > Produced... | reverse complement strand
CGCTGCTCTGAAGATTGCATGCTTCAAGCGTGACCTTTCAATTCAGGAAGTCTTTGAAGAATTTGCACAAATGGTCGGTCAGGAGAAGTCTGATGCGATAACAGTTCTTGAAGACTTGGCATTGCGCAAACGCAATAAGATCATACGACAACTTTCAGAGCAAGACGCAGATTCTATTTTTGACTTGATAGAGATAGACAATCCCCTCTCCAGGAGTGAAAGTTGAACACCTTGATCAAGTTAATTAGTGAAAAACTTGGAATCACGAGGCTCCAGGATGAGATCTTGTTACTTAAAAGTGAGAATGATCAGCTCAAGGCAGAGCTGAAAGAGCACGAGCAGGGCATAGCATATGTCGCTGTATTACAATCAAGAATTTTGAAAGATATGCTGTACCTCGTACAGAAAGTGAATACTCCTGAGAAGAAACAAAGTTTGTCGAGGCTTAAGAAAACAAGTGATGACCTCATTAACTGAGTTTGAGTAATAATTAAGCGCTGAGGGTCTTGTCTACATGAGCGTAACTGTTAATAAGGGCGCACTTGAAAAGCTTGTTGGTAGGCTAGTCAAAGAAGATAGAAGTTATCATTCTAAGAATCAGAATGAGCTTGAGCAACCTCTAACACCGATATTTCCACAAGCTCAAATGGCACAGCAGCTATCACAATCTGAAGTGCCGATAGAAGATCCTGAATATTTACCGGCAAATAAATCAGAGCTGGGCAAGGCGGCGATGCAAATGTCTAAAAACATCAAAGATCAGAATGTAGAAAAGTTCTACACAGCACTTAAGAAACTCGCTAAGCGATATGACGCTGAAGAACCTAACAAGAAGTCAGGAATCTTTGCAGAGGCAAAGCTTCCACAATTCCTAGGCGGTGGGAGTGATGAACTACCTGAACCGCCTCGCGCTCGCCGGGGAAGGCGTGCAGAGCGAGACATTGGAGTGCTACCTAGCACACCTGCTGAGGACGCCGCCGACATTGCTCCTGAGTTTGATCCCGGCATGCGAAGGGCGGCTCCGACAGTTGATACACCCGCTCCGAAGAAAAAGATGGCGACCAGGTCACCTGGAGAGTCATTTGACGCAGGCGAGTCTAGAGACATAACATCAAACTTTATTAGAAGCCTCTATAGGAACATTGAGAGTGCACCCTGGCTTCAGAATGTTTCAATACCACTGAGCAGTCTGGTCGTCGGTGATGCAAATAAACTGCTCGCAGCTGCAGTCAAGAAAATCGGAGAAGACGTGGTAACACCTGAGTCTCTCGAGGCAGAACTCCAGCGTGTTGTCAGTGAAATGACTTACTCGATCAAAGGCGACAAGATATACATCAGCGTCCCAGGTTATGGTTACAACTACGTCTACAACCTCTACGGTGACAAGCGAAACCTGTTTTCGCTAGATCAATATAAGCAGCTCTTCACCGCGCTTGGCAGCCAAGAATCGGCAGGAACTAACTTTGAGGATTCGTGGGGTCCGAAGTACGCAGCAGCCATTTCAGCCCTTGCATACGCAAGACAAGATGCAGGGCTTAGAGACGCTCTCAAGGTCTTTGTCCAGGATTCACAGGAGAAGCTAACCTCAGCGGTCCTTGATTCCTATCCTGCTACACAAACGCTAATTGAGCCTAAAGATGTTGGTGCGAAGTTGGCTGTAATCAACGATGACGTTGTTGACGCTTTTACACAGCAAGGGCTCACTAAAGGGACCAACACGGCCACTGTCGACGTGCTAGGAACACCTGTTACGCTGGTCTTAAACATCCCAGATTCCGTGGACGATAGAATCCTAACAGATGTAAATTTCTCTACTGCGCTTTTGGATCTGTTGAGCACATCACCAGACGCTCTGCAGAATCACATTGAGAAGAAGCAAAGAGCACGCAGGTCTGCTGTGCAGATGACCCGCGGGCAGGAGAATTACTTCTACGACCTCGGCATGAAGATTGGCGGTCCTAACTTCAAGATGAGCGCTGCAGACTTCCAGGCAAAACTCGCAGCTGCACAACAGGTGATCGAAGATGAAGGTCTTGACATGTCTGACGAAGAACTCATCACCATGCTTCTCGTCGGTGGAGGCATCATCGACAGGAACCAGTTCGACCTCCTTAACGAACTCAAGGAAAAGATCTACGCTCAATTCGAGAAGTCAGTTCACAGTAATAAGAACCTCCAGCAGAAATTTGGTCTCGATGGAGTCTTCGAGATTGTGCCCGAAGAGATGTCGGATATGTCTAACACAGTCAGAGAAATTTTTGATGATTTTTGTGAATTGATGGTCAAGGCATTTACTGATAAGTCTGTTAAGAACAAGTTCTTTGACATTTATGACACAGTTGTTGATAATCCCGCAACAAAAGACTACTTCAAACAGACAGCAGGCTCAAAGCACAGTCAAATATATGATCAGCCACCCTATGTGACACGTCGTGCGAAAGACGTGTCTAATCTCATAGGCAATCTGAGACACATCTCGGAGTACATGCTCGAGAATGTTAAGATGTTGAGGAGAGCTCGAAGCACAATGATCGCAGACAGAGCGGAGAGAGATGCAAAACAGCTTGTTGATTCTGCAACTCTGTCTTCAGTGTTCGTCAGCTATACAAAGCAGGAACCTAAATCTCCGTTGTACCTCAAGGCGATGGCGTTCCCAGAGAAGAAGCTCATGCAATTTGACATGGCGACTCTCACACAGGAGCCTGAAAGGATTTCATTGAAGACGGCAGCTCCCGCCGCTGCACCCGCAGCTGCTGAAGTCATGGATGACCTACCGGTTGAGCAACCGGCATCTCCAGGCGATGTGAAGGCCACCTTTGATGACATCATCGCAGACTTCGTCAATATGGCCCCAGGCGACAAGGAAAAACTTCTGCAGGACTTTGAGTCTGCAGCAGATCCCGAAGGTCCAGGCCCAAGGTCGGGACTTAAGAAGCTCTACCCAGCTTTGAGTTCTGCTGATTATGACAGGCTTGTGACACAGTTGACACAACTTTCAGAGTCATCAATTAGATCACTTGTTCTTTCAGTAATTCGCGAAAACTTGAGAAGATGAATATAACTTATGAAGACATTGTACTTTCTAAACAAAAGAGAAATTCTAAACGAGCAGATGAATCTTCCGATTCATGCAAGAGAGTCTCGGTGGGCTAGAGAAAACAATCCACCCAGGCTTGTTAGAGTTTATGATTTTGAAAACATAGATCAGTTAATGTTCTTTGTCTCAACATTCCTTAACTTCACAAAAAAACTAGATCACCACCCACAGATTACAATTGCAGGCGGTGAAAAAGTCCAGATAGAAACATACACACATCAGGTGAACGAGGTCACTGAACAAGATCTACGAATTGCAAAGATGGCAGATCACCTGTACAAAGATGCCACATATGTCCCTCCTGAGCCCGAGCTTGAGGAAGAAGAGGAAGAAAATGTCAATAATGATGAGCGACTCGCTGAAGGATATCATTTCGATTGGACAACTGACTGGTGACGACTGTGTTCTTGTGCTTAAGGCCGATGAATCCGATCTTGAGCTCGATGTTTATAGTTTTATACGCCATGTAGATCACACAGTCGTCAGATGTTTTGCTCGTAGAGAAGTTGTCGCACAATGTCTATCTGCGTCTACATCGACCGCAGATTTATCATTTTCTGGCAAGCAAGTGTGTAAAGGTGAATTGACTGCTGTAGGATTCGAGGTCGTATCATTTGGCGACGAATCGCACGACGGGATTGTTCTTCACATAAAGCATGATATTTAATAAAAGGTGACACCATGGACGACAACTTCGAATTTGATAAATTTATGCAGGACATTGTCAAGCGTGAGGAAGAGCAGAGAGAAGTGATCTCTGAGCATCAGGCAGGTCAAGAGGAGCTCCCGCAGCGTACTTACAACAGGCTTTATCGTGAGCGCTGGCAGAATAGAATTAAGTGGGATGATAAAAGATGAGCAAAGTCGTCTTAAAAACGGAAGGACAACTTCTAAAATTCCTCCAGGTTCTCGCTGAAGAGTCTGTCCGGAATGCACAGACGGGCATGGACGCTCGAGCACAACAGCAGAAGGTTGCTTCTGACATTCAGCGGGGCAAGTCTGCCTTCAACGAGGAAGACCCGGCTGAGACATCTCCCGCACCTGAGCCTGCGCCTGCTCCTGCACCGGAAAAAGCTCCGGTTGCTGCTGCCAGCTCAAAGAAGCAGGAGATCTCACCGAAGTTTGACTCTCTCGTTGACGCGATCAACTCACTTCGAGGGGCTCCATCGACAAAAGATGCCACGGTGGAGGCGCAACTTAGGGCTTACTATGACAAGCTAAATGCGCCCGAGGCCGCAGCGGCTATTCTCTTCGTCAGGACAGTCTCTGATGTCATGCTGGGAAATGTCGAAGGAGCCTCGGCACCTGACCCCAGAGACTATGAGATCACAACAACCATGGAAAAAAGCGAGGAATCGCCCAAGGCCACCGCACCCGAGCCCAAGCAGGCAGCCTCACCCTCGCCTGAGGAAGGTCCTGAGCCTGAGCCTGAAGAGCCTGGATCTGAGGATACCGCGCCTCCTATCAAGGTCGGCGGGAATCAAGTGACCGAGGCATATCGAGAGAGAATCCGGCGCCTCATGAGCGGTAGATAATGGCACGCACACCCGAGCACTTTGGCACTCTTGACTACATCGAGGAGATGGACAACATCCTCAACGAGCTCGACGGGCTGCGCAAGAGCTTGGGTCGCTACGAAAGGAAGGAGCGGTTCACCATCACCAAGGCGATGGAGAGCATCAGGGCACTCCGAGCGAGAAGCAAGCGCCACGGTCTCAGATTAGGTATTCTTGATGAGGAGGACCTATGAGACGTTATGCGCTATCTGAGATGATACTCAGGCAGCTGATCCGCGAGGAGGTCAGGAGCTTCTCCTACGCCGGAATTGGAATTGGAACTGCGACCGAAGCTCAAAAGACTTCCTACATCATGATCGGCCTGAAGGCGCTCGGGTTCACAGCTGCAGTTGCTGTTGTGGCCAGTTGGGACGAATGGGCCAAAGAGATTAAAAGCTACATAGCAGAAGCCAATAAAATAAAAGGCATTTTAACAACTGCAGCAGAAAATTTTAATAATCTGCCTGGAAACTTAAGCTCACTAAGCCTAGCTAGCTTCCTCCCGGGTACGTCAACACCTGCAGCGCCTGCTGCTCCTTCATCGGCAGCAGCAGCACCCGCAGGCACGCCTGCACCACAACAAGAACTCCGGCGTCGTCGCGGAGCTCTCATTGCCGAAGATGCCACAAGAGATTATCGTGTCATTAAGACAGACTACGGAGATCTTGTCGACACCAATGCAATTGAAATACTGTCTGCAAATGTCAAGGCCATAACGGGATCCGGCACTAGAATCATCCCGCAGTTAAAACTCGATGATCTGAAACTTGCGAATCTTGATAGGCTGTTAGACGGCATGTTACCAGCAGTCACTAGTGCGATTTCAAAAATGTCTGGCATGACTAATAAAGATAAGAATCCAGTGACATTAGCAGCAAATTATGGATTTACAATAAGAGATTCCAGTGCCCTCGCGCCAGTGGAGGGTGTGCAAGACGCACCGCTGTTAGCAGCTCAGAAAGGAATCGCTAATGCCTTCTTATACGACGCGATCGCTGTCTTGATCTACGATAAAATGTGTAATGAAGTCCTGGAAAATGTTGGGCGCATCGTCAGCATGAAAGACAATATTACGAAGGGTGAGGCTGAAGCGGAAAAATTTGACGAAATGATGAAGAGTTTTGGTGCCTCATGGATCCAGGTCCTGAAGGCCAAGTTGTCAGCATTCGCACAAAAGATCATATCGGGTGAGGTATTCAAGGAATGATGAGTCGAGTATTCCGTTTACTAGAAGGCGTACATCTCTATAATCGGAATTAGGAGTTTATTCAATATGAGCAAGTGGTTTCCTGAGTTGATGTACGAGGACGATGACAGCGGTCAGGCCTCCAAGATCCCATTCATCATGGTTCCAGCAGAAGAAGAGATGCCCAAGGTCCTCTTCGTCTTCGAGAGTCGAGAGACAGGTGAGGTTGAGCCAGGCCCAGAGGGAGAAGACCTCCCAGTCGTCCAGTGGGACCTGCACCAGTACGCCGACATGAACGTGCTTAAGGAGGGTCTTGCTCCTGACGTGTTTGACCTCGTACGTGCAGCATTAGGTTTGGAGCCTGTTAAGTCTGCGGCAGCCAAAGGTTCAAAGATCACAGAAAATATACGCACAAAATTATCATAATTTTTCAATAATGCGTGATAATTAGTAGTTGAGTTGTGGAGAACTTCACATGTATTTTAACGTAGACCGCATCGCAGTCCTCGCCGGCCTTGATAGATCAGGCTCGACAGGACTTATGAGAGAGGGCGCGAAGCCCATGGCAGGTGGAACTCCCGTCTCCGCCAGCAAGCCAGCAACGCCCGCAGCCCCTGCAGCACCGAAGGCCGCAGCACCTGCTCCAAAGGCGGCTCCACCTGCACCTGCAAAGGCAGCAGGCGGAAAGCCTCCCATGGAAGAGAAAGATGATGAACTCGACGAGATGTACGGCGAGGGTGCATACGAGGAAGGTATGTACGAGGATGACATGGAAGACGAAGCCATGGAAGAGATGTACATGGACGACATGGGTCCCGGTGACATGGGCGGCATGGCCGACGAGATGTACATGGACGAGATGGGACACGGTCATGACGATGCCAATGAGACCGTGTACGAGATTGACGAGATGCAGCTCATGGAGGCTCTCGTCGACATGCGTGAACAGCGCCTCGAGGAAGGCAAGTTCCGTACCAAGGTTCGTAGAGAGATCTCCGACGTTCTCAATGAGATGGAGTCCGGCAGCCGCTGGATCTACGGAAACAAGAAGCCTTCGAACAGCGGAAAAGGCAGCGTTGCAAAAGGCTTCTTAGGCCCCGGCTTCAGATAATTTAATTTGTACAACGAGGCACCCATGAGTAGAATTACTCATGGGTGCTTTCATGTTATACGAAGTTGGACAGATTGTGTTCTTGCTCATCAAGAACGAACTTAAGATTATTCCTGCAAGAGTTATCGAGCAGGTCATTAGGAAGCGTTTTAACGAGGTCACTGATACCTCTTACATTGTGGAGCTTCCTGATCGTGAGAGGACCACGATCAATATCAATGAACTTGACGCTGATGTCTTCACGAACATCGAAGTCCTCAAGACGCACATGGTCGACAATGCCATGGGGACAATTGATAGGCTGCTGTCAAATGCGAAGGTCCACGCCGATCGAGCTTTCGCCCGGACTCCCGATCACGTGCAACAAGGCGACAATGGTGTACAATAGGTCTAGGAGGCAATATGAAGATCGCACTTCTCGACGGCTATAATCTCATGCACAGGGCGCGCTTCGGCATGAAGGATGGTGACCACCACATCGTGTTCAACTTCTTCAGGAGTCTCCGCCCTATCATTGCTGAGATTAAACCGGACAAGGTCTACTTGGTCCTTGAGGGTGTTCCTCACCATCGCCTAGCAGCTGACTCCGCGTACAAGGGAAATCGTGTGATTGAGGAAGGCACGGCGCAGGCTGATGAGATGGCTGAGTTCAGGCGCCAGAAGAGGATCATCCTTGAGGCGCTAGGAAACTTTCCAATCACCTTGGCAAAGCATCCTCAGCTTGAGTGTGATGACACAATCGCATCACTCTGCGTTGATGTCCACAAAGACGACGTCTGCGTTGTTGTCTCTACAGACACAGACTTCATCCAGCTCCTAGACGACACAGGTCGAGTCAAGCTCTACAACCCAGTCAAGAAGGAGTACGTCACTCCTGCACCTTATGACTACGCCTTGTGGAAGGCACTTCGCGGAGACAAGACCGACAATGTGCCTCGAGTTGACGGCATGACCGATGCGAAGGCTACCAAGGTCCTCGCCGATCCTGCCAAGTTGCAGGCGGTCATGGATGATCCCACACTTAAGGCGCAGCTGGAGCGCAACCTGACCCTGATCAGGTTCATGACTGGCCTGCACGAGACAATCCAATACACGCACCCGACGCCTGCACTTGACAAGGCACGCGACCAGTTTCGTGATTTTAAGTTCTACTCCATGATCAATGATACTGCCTGGCGCAACTACACAAAGACGTTCAGCAGTTTACTTTCCTCAAGCGGTGCTTAGACTTCTGGTATGGAAAGACTACTTGAGGCGTCAAAGACGCAAGAACTTCGTGACAATGGTACAATTAAACCTTCAGAGGTTGTTAAGATCTCGGGTGACGTCTGCTTTGCAGAAGACGTCTTGACAGGCGCAAGGCGCCTATTGACAAATATTGCTGAGACCGCGAATCACACGCGGCGTGTATTGAGAGATTAAGATGTCAACAGATTCTGATAAGATTGTCCTCTTTGACGTCGAGACTCGTGACAAGGTGCTCCGTGGCGTCAACGTTCTCGCTGACGCAGTCAAGGTCACTATGGGACCTCGCGGACGAAACGTCCTGATTGAGAATCCCGGTGGTCATCCCATCCTCACAAAGGACGGCGTGACTGTCGCGCGAGCAATCAATCTCCGTGACAAGGTTGCAAACCTGGGTGTCCAGATGATCAAGGAGGCTGCATCTCGGACCGCCGAGGAGGCAGGTGATGGCACCACGACGGCAACCGTCCTGACTCAGGCGATGTTCAATGAAGGCCTCAAGATGGTCGCGGCAGGTTACTCCTCAACCGACGTCAAGAAGGGCATCGACCTCGCCGTTGACGAGCTTGTTGAGCGACTTCTGACGCAGTCGGTTGCAGTCTCATCCGATGATGAGATCAGGCAGGTGGCCACTGTCTCCGCAAATGGCGAGGCCGAATTAGGCAAGTTAATCGCAAATGCGATCCTGACTGTGGGCCAGGACGGCGTCGTGACTGTCGAGGAGGCCAAGGGCTTCACAAGCAGCCTGAACGTTGTCGATGGTGCGAGAGTTGAGAGAGGATATCTCTCGCCCTACTTTGTCACCAATCAGGATAAGATGATCTGTGAGCTTGAGCGGCCGGTCGTGCTGGTGTGCAACAAGCGTCTTGACTCTCTCAAGGAGATTACACCCTTCCTTGAGCGCATCCTCAATTCGCAGCGCTCCTTGCTCATCATCGCAGATGACATCGATGGCGATGCATTACAAGGCCTCGTGGTGAACAAGATGCGTGGTGCCTTGAAGGTCTGCGCAATCCGTGCACCTGGACTCGGCGAGCAGAGGTACGACACCATGCAAGACCTTGCGGTCATTCTTGGAACTGAGGTCATCCACGCCTCAGACGTCGCCCAGCTGAATAATGTCAATGTAGAAGCATTAGGATCCTGCACAAAGGCGATCGTGTCTCGTCACGAGACGGTTCTTGTTGGTTGCAAGACAAACACTGAACAACGTGAATCAAGAGTCGATGAGATCCGTCAGGCGCTTGAGAACTCAACTGAAGATGACCACAAGCGATTCCTCCGCCAACGACTCAGCCTCCTGGCAGGTGGTGTTGCAGTCCTCAGAGTCGGAGGTGCCACCGAGGCAGAACTCCGGGAACGCCGTGACAGAGTGGATGACGCACTTCACGCGACACAGGCAGCAATGAAGGAAGGTATCCTCCCCGGCGGCGGCGTTGCCTTGGCTCGTGTCGGAAAAGAACTCAAACTCCCATCAGGCACATACGACGCAATCCACGCTGGTTATCAAGTTGTCAAGACGGCATGTTATGCTCCTCTGAAGCAAATCGTCCAGAATAGCGGAGGTGTAGCAGACGTTGTCTTCGCCAAGGTGATCGAGATGGACACACGACACGGATACAATGCATACACAGACACTTACGGCGACATGATGCAGATGGAGATCATTGATCCCCTACGGGTCGTCAGGTGTGCGCTGAAGAATGCATCTTCTGCAGCAGGAATGATGCTCACTGCAGGATGTGCACTTGTCGATGACACAAGTCAGGATGGGTGATATTTATTCACAGAACCGTGAGTCTTATAAATGCGTCTTAAAGAGGACAAACGCCTAGCATCGAGAATGTTGAAGGCCGAACTATCTGTCAAGATGGAAGTTGACGCTCACGTTCCTGACATGATGACGCTAGTCCGCGTTCTGCCTTCCGTGGCAGTCGTGGGCCAGACAGATAGAGTTGAAAGGTCATCTGCAGAAGGAACTGTTGCAGACATCTATGTAAAGTTCCTTCCTGTTCCTGGAAGCATATACTTCAACCTCGTGAGACTTTGTAAGTCGATCAAGGCGCTGAAGGGTGTAAAGATTGTAAAGGTTGATAAACTAGCAGGCAGACCGGTAGTATTCAAGGGGAATCCAATCGTCATCTGATGTTTAGGAAATTATTCACACAGCAGGCTCAGGACCTTGAGACTGCATTAAAGTTGTTGTATATCAACAAGGTATTGCTTGACTATGCAGCAATCATACCTGCACGCGGAGGATTCACTCAAATCATCCGAGTGAAGTGTGACGACGCTGCACTCATAAACATCCTCTCGAAGAGATTTAAGAAAAAGATAAAGATTATTAAGTGATCCTGTAAAACAGGAATGGCCAACGTAAGATTAGAACATGACCCCCAACAAGGAGAATAAGTTGAAGATCGGTACTTTTGATGACCTAGCAATCCGCGAGAACCACGAGATCGAGCAGCTTCTAAGCTCGCTTAATGACAAGATTCGCACTGGTAAGCGTAATAAGGCAGACACCAGCCGTCTGGAAGAAGATTTCTGCTACGTCCAGCGTGAGTATGACATCCGGATCCAGCGGATGCGCTGGCTAGAAAAGAACGCAAAGTGAACAAAAGCAGTTTTCACTCAAAAATTTGTGTTTAATAAGATGCTGTGGAGGTTTTAATGAGTTCAATTCTACGACGAAATGATTTTTTTGGTGATAGTATCTTTAACGCCATTAGCAATGCGGCTTATGAGCCTCGCGCAAATGTCTCGAGGTCCAAGACAGGCATTACGCTCGAGGTAGAGCTACCAGGATTCAGCAGGTCTGAGATCTCTGTCGAGGCTCGAAACGGAACACTCAACATCGGCGCGGTCAGGTCTGCAGGCAAGACAGAGTACGAGCGTCAGGAGTTTGGGACTTCGAACCTGCGGAGGACTTGGGCGCTTCCACGAGATGTCAACCTTGACAACATCGATGCGACCTATGAGGCAGGAATCTTGACTGTGTCAATTCCATACAAGACTGAGACAGCGGACTCGCAGCGTAAGATCGAGATTCGTTAAGGTCACAATGACCTGGCAAGGCCCCGCAAGGGGCCTTGTTTGTCGTGCAACGAACCCACATGAGTGTAGAATAAACACACAAGGAGAAACAATGGGCGACATGATGGAGACATACTTTAAGCACGTTGGCAAGGGCAAGCTTCTCACGCACCAGGAGGAGATTGAGCTCTCACAGCGGATCGAGGCAGGTGACGCGGCGGCACGGCGCAAGATGATCGAGTGCAACCTGCGCCTGGCAATCAGCATTGCTAAGAGGTACCACAAGTCGGGTGCAAACATGGAGGACCTGATCCAGGAGTCGAACGTAGGCCTCATCAAGGCAGTGGATCGATTTGACTGGCGTCGTGGCTTCAAGTTCAGCACCTATGCCTCCTGGTGGATCAAGCAGGCCGTCCGTCGGCATGTGACCGACAATGCGTCTGACATTCGTGTTCCGGCACACATGTCGTCCTTGGCGTACAAGATCAATTGTTTCGTCACGGAGTTCGAGGACGATTTCGGTCAGAAGCCTACGACGCAGGAGATCGCCGAGATGCTCAACGTCTCGGAGCACATGGTGGAGGAGATCACCATGGGTTACAACATGCGCAACCTCATCTCTCTTGACGCGATGGTCAGAGACGACTCCGGCAAGAAGATCGTGGAGACGATCGAGGATGACCGATCTGAGTCTCCTGATGAGCGTCTTGACTACGACAAGGTCTTTGCGGCGATCAAGCGTTGCTTCGGTGACCTGACTCCTCGCGAAGAGCAGGTCCTACGTCTACGATTCGGAGTCGCGGATGTTCCTAATGACACGTCTTTTCCTAATGAACTGCAGCTCGAGGAGGTCAAGTAATCATGCCTATGCCTAAGGGTCACAAGTCCACTCACGGTTATTCCACCACGTCGGTCTTCCAGGGCGGTCTCGGTTATCGAGAGATCGCCGAGGCGATGACGGCACAGGGTCAGAAAATGAACCACTCCACTGCGAGGCACGTCCTGGTCCAGGCACTTGACAAGATTGCCAAGGGCGTGTGTGAGGCCTACGGTCGAGAGGCGACCAATGAAGATCTGCGGCGAATCGCCGCCGACCCTCGTTTCCAGGAAGGGATTTACGACATGCTTCGGGATAAGTAGAATCATCCAAGAGGTAAACATGGACAGCAGCGCATATGACCCACAGACCAAGCAGGTCTACCTACAGTTCAGCAACGTGTCTGTGGCGATTGACGTCGAGGACTACATGGACTTCCTATACGTTGTCGCTGCTATGAAGTCGGTGATTGAGAAGGACCCTGATGTAACACTCGGGGTCTTCACCGACGAAGAGGGCAATGAGATTGAAGAGTTCATTGTTAAAGACGCAGAAGAAGAGTATAGTTGAACAACTAGGTAGGTCATGAATCAAAGAACAGTGTTGTCGGACGTGCTTGATGAGCACGTCCTTATTTTTGATGGGGGAATGGGCACACAGATCCATACATTTGATCTAACGATCAAAGACTATGACGGTCTGGAGAATTGCTCAGAGATCCTGAACCTGACGCGGCCGGACGTCATTGAGACGATCCACAAGCGTTATCTTGAGGCAGGAAGCGACATCATCGAGACGAACACCTTCGGTGCATCACCTTGGGTCCTCGGCGAGTTTGGCCTAAGCGGACAGACATTTGACATCAACAAGCGGGCCGCAGAACTTGCTCGTGATGCTGCGTTAGAATTTGACACGTTGGCTAAGCCACGCTTCGTGGCAGGCAGCATCGGTCCTGGGACGCGCTTGCCTTCACTTGGTCACATCGACTGGGACACGATGTTCGAGGGTTACAAGGTCCAGGCGCGTGGTCTCATGGCGGGTAATGTCGACCTGATCATCATCGAGACGTGCCAGGATCCGCTACAGACGAAGTGTGCAGTTGCCGCCGTGATGGAGGTCTTCAAGGAGTTGGGTCGCCGGGTTCCGGTCATCGTCCAGGCCACGATTGAGACCACCGGAACGATGCTAGTGGGAACAGACATCTCAGCAATGTCTGCCATCATGAACCCATATGACATCTTTGCCATTGGTCTCAACTGTGCGACAGGCCCACAGGAGATGTCATCTCATGTCAGGTGGTTATCATCCAACTCCAATGTCAGGATCTCGGTCCAGCCCAATGCAGGCCTACCGCATCTTGTCAATGGCCAGACCTGTTACCCACTGTCGCCCAAGGAGCTTGCCGATTGGCACGAGCGATTTATCACTGATGAAGGTGTCAGCTTTGTTGGTGGATGCTGTGGGACGACACCTGATCACATCAAGGCGGTCGAGCAGCGCATAAGGAAGATGAGGCCCAAGCGTCGGAATCACATCTACCAACCAGGCGTTGCATCCTCCTTGTATTACCCACAGCAACTCAAGCTAGATGCAGACATCCTTGCAGTAGGCGAACGGACAAATGCCAACGGTTCAAAGCAATTCAAGCGTCTGCTGGATGTCCAAGATTGGGACGGTATGGTCGAGATGGCGAAGCACCAGCTTAAGACCGGGAGTCATGCGGTTGACGTCTGCACTGCCTTTGTGGGCAAGGATGAGAAATCAGACATGTCTGAACTTATCTCCCGTCTCAACACTGCAGCACAGGGTCCGATCGTTGTCGACTCCACCGAGGTTCCTGTCATCGAGGCTGCATTGAAGCGGATTGGAGGAAAGGCCATCGTCAACTCCATCAACCTGGAGGACGGTGAGGAGAAGCTTGATCTTGTCTGTGGCCTGTGCATGAAGTACGGCGCCGGAGTGATCGCGCTGACGATTGACGAGGAGGGAATGGCAAAGACTGCGACCCGCAAGATTGAGGTTGCTCGTCGAATCTATGACCTTGCCGTGAACAGACACGGGATGAATCCGGCCGACATCCTCTTCGATCCGCTAACCTTCACACTCGCGACGGGTCAGGAAGACGACCGGCGCCTCGCCATCGCGACCCTGGAAGGCATGAAGGCGATCCGTGAGGAGTTTCCTGAGTGTGGCATCATCCTGGGCCTGTCGAACATCAGCTTTGGATTCAATCCTGTCGCTCGGCAGGTCCTCAACTCGGTCTTCATGCACACGGCGAAGGGTTATGGACTCACCTCGGCAATCATCCATGCAGACAAGATCCTGCCTCTCCACAAGATCCCGCAGGAACAAGTCAATGCCTGTGAGGAACTGATCTTTGACCATCGTCGTCCAGGTCATGATCCCCTGCAGGTGTTCCTCTCGATGTTCGCCGATGCCAAGGTCGCACAAAAGGAAGCGAGGTCTGATCTTACACCCGAGGAGCGGCTTAAGGAGCGGATCG